>OCTX011495484.1_pt1 | contig 20055 bp, 19 predicted proteins | sample 1539691 | NCBI WGS metagenome assembly OCTX01 (sample SAMN02144231, study PRJEB22623) | gut metagenome | biome: sheep rumen | host: Ovis aries | place: New Zealand
AAGAAGCCAGTATACTGGAAAAATGAGTATGGAGATGTATTTTGTGAAGATTATACAGATTCTACTATTCTATATAATCCTAAAACAAATGAAATAGAAATTTATAAGTATGAATTTATAGCAAGATATAAAATAGAAGAGTATGGAATAACTTGGTGGTTAAAAGAGGATAAAAGTGAATAAAGATGAAAAAGAAATTAGGAGATTTAACAATTAGAGAGTTAGATGAGTATTGTCATAACACAAGCTGTAAGCATTGTGAATTTAGAAAAGAAAATAGTGAGTGTTATAACCTACAAGACTTATTCAATGAAATGGACTTTTATGATAGACACGAACTAGAATTTGAGGTGAAAGAAAATATGGAAGATATAAAAATCAAAGAGTTAAAAGAAAATGTAGTTAAAGTATTTAACGCTAAATCTCAAGTTGTTCAATATCTTCGTAGATATGACTTCGACCAAGCAAATACATTGATAATAACGAAGATAAAAGATAATTATATCGTAAAAAAAGTTTGGGAACAAGATGAGGCAGAAGAAGATGAAACCTAGAATTGGAAGAACAATATACACAATATATATAGACCAAATAAGTGAAGAAACAGTTAAATTTTTAGGCAAAGACTCATTCATAGTGGCTAATTATGATGAATATGACGCTAGTTATGAATTTTATTATGATGAATATAATATAAACTGGTTTACAAGCCTTTCTAAAGCAAAAACAGAAATAAAAAAAGAATTTCCAGATAAAAAGATTAAATTTAGAGAATGTAAAGACATAGCAACTCATACAAAATACTGGGAGGCAACCGAACAATGTGTAAAGAATTAGAAGCAATAGAATGGCTTGAAACAAAATGCTATGTTGAAAGTCCACAAGATGAAACATTTGATAAATGTATAAATATTATTAAACCAGCCTTACAACGCCTAGAAACAATAGAAAAGGTTAAACCTAGTGAAGCATTAAGAGCATTAGATAGAAATATTGTAGTTATTCGTGAAAAAGATTATACAATTATTCAACAAGCCTTACTAAAAGCACAAGAGCAAGAAAATGTGTTAAAAATTATTGAAGAAAAAGATGTTGATATTTATATTTTAAATAGTTGCAAAACAGTTAATGAATATAATTCTAAAATTGTTCATATTGTCGGAGAAATTAGAGAACTTAATGAAAAAGAATTTGAGTTGTTAAAAGAGGTGTTATGCTATGAAAGAAAAAATAATTGTTAAATATAAGCGTATAACAAAAATTTATGTAGCAGATGGAACAATGGGAACCCAAGATTTTAGATATACTACATTCATACCAAAAAAGAAAATTATTAAATTTTTATTAAAGAATGATTTTAGATTTTCAGTTGGTATTAGAGAAAACCTTGTAACAAACAACTTGAATTATATTGAGGTATATTCAGATAATATGCTTACTAAAAACTATTTGAAAAAAAATGATTTGTTAATGGGATTTTTAAAAAAACATTCAACAAAATATAACATTACATATATGGAGAAAAAATAATGAAATGGTTAAGTGAAAACGAACAAACTCTAATTAAAATGGTGTTAGAAGAAAAGATAATACAATATAAAGAGAAAACACATTTAAACTCTAGTAAAGAAATAGTGGAATTATTAGAAAACACAAAGAAGAATTTTGAAAAGGTATGTGAGGAGCAATCAAATGACGAGAATAAACATAATTAAGTTTAACGACGGATATCGTATAGAAGTTCTAGGTCATAGTGGTTATGCAGAAAAAGGCAAAGACATAGTATGTGCTTCTATTTCAACGCTAGTTCAATATATGGAAATGGTTATTGATAAAATTTGCGAACACGAGTTGGAAAAGTTTGAAGAAGGGACTTTTATATTAAATATAAGAAAACTAGCCATCGGTGGCTCTGACACGTTATATGATTATGATTTTTGGTATATGTTTATAATAACATTAGTTGGTAATTTTGAAAAATTCATAGAAGAATTACAAGAACAATATCCAGAAAATGTAAAATTAAAAGTAATTGAGGAAGATAAATGCTTAATCAAGTAATTTTAGGTGGTAGGTTGGTAAATCACACTTTGTTGGATAATGATTTTCATTTAGCGAAGATGAAAGTAGATAAAAATTATTATTACATATATTGGCAAGGTGATATGGTAAATATAGATGTAGCGTTTGAATTTAAAAATAAGAAATATGTAGTTGTTAGAGGCAAATTAGATAATATAACTTTGGAAGTGCCGAATAGAAAAAGAACAAATTTTGTAGCAGTCGAAGTAAGGAGCGTGGAAATATATGACTTTTAGAGGTTTTGAGTATCAAACAGTTTTAGATATACAACGAACATTGATGGTTGCTGAAGCAGAACGCAGGGTTTATGAGTTAGATTTAAAGACAAAAAGACTTCAACGAAATATGCCTATGGTTCAAGAACTTGAAGTGAGTTTAAACATTCAAGATAAATTCATTGAAAGTTTAAAGGCGTTAATTGATGATTTAACTGAAAAAATGAATGTGATAAATAATGAATTTAATGATTTAGAAGGTAAGATTTTTTTAGAAAAGTTTTTACACGGAACTAGCAACACCGACTTAATGATTAAATATAGCATTAGTAAATCAACTTTATTTAGAATTTTTGATAGCATTGATAAGCATTTATATAATGATAATGGTAAAGATTTAAAGCGTGCGCTAACAAAATAATCATAATATTTAAAAATTAGGGCGTTTTTAGGGCAAAATTAAGGATTTTAATAAATCAATGTGTAATTTATCACAAAAATAAAAAGCCACTTTTAAATGGCGAATTTATAAAACGGGTATTTTATCCGTTTTTTCTTTTTATAAATAAAAAAAAGAAGGGCGAACCCTTCTTTATATAGTGTAAACGGAAATTACACTTTAATCAACGCACTTATAATGTAGCATATTATTTTTATTTTTGCAATACCTATTCTAAAATTTCTTTAATAAGTGAAATTGGTAGGTATCTTCTTAAATATGTTTGAACCATTTTCTTTTTGCTTTCTGGACATTTATAACCAGCCAACATAAAGATTATGTATTTATTTTGTGCTGTTGTTGATAAACGATTGATATATTTAACAACCATTTCTTTTCTAGTATTGTTTGTTGTTTCTTTTATATCGTTTATCTTTGCTAAATGAGTTATTGCATTTGATAAATTATAATTTGTTTTAGCAAGTGCTTCAATTAACTTTAACTTTTCTCCAGTTTGCTCTTTCTTGGCTAAATCGTAATAAGTTGTAAATACTTTCTTTAAAGCATACACCTTTTGCTCTTTATTTAATGATGTAAAAGCATACGAACTATTTAATTGGTTTACTTTTTCACTAGCCATTGAGTAAGTTTTCTTGAACTTGTTCTGGTCGATTAAAACTTGCTCGCCAAACTCGTTATTGTAATAACTTGGTATTTGTTTGAATGATACATCAACACCGTCTTTATACAATCCATACAAATTATCTATTGCTTTATCGTTTAGTTGCATAATGTTATTGCTCCATTTACGATAATAACCTTTGGCTAATTGATTGTTATTTTTTGCTAACTCAGTTGTCACTAATGATTTATTTGTGTTCTTATATCCGTTATATCCAGATTTGAAATCTACATAACTATTAACAACACTATCGTTTGAGTGTTTAGCGACTTCTCTATAACAATCGTCAATGATATGATAAATGTTATTTGTAGGGATACCAGTAAGTTTACCGATAGCATCTACATATTCTTTAGCACTCAAACCACTAAAGTTGCCATTTGTTATATCGTTCATTGTTTCAAATACATCATTGATTTGCGCAATAGCACCGATAGATAACTCATTTAATTCTGGTCTAAATTTAGAATTGAATTGGACTTGTGTTCCTATGATTGGTAGCATAGCAAACACACCATTCAATGTTTGAATTGCTAAATCTTCATCAAAGAACTTATCGTCATCATCGTTATCTCTTATTAAGTGTTTAAATAATTCAGTAAGCATAGCATAGAAAATCATTGAACTTGCAAGTCCTACAACTGTTCTTCCAATTTGTCTGCCACTTAAACTATCTTTATTGATTACCATTTCAACAAAGTTAGACCAGTTTTTGTTATTTTGTGTTTGGAACATTAACAATGCTTTCATAATCTCTGAATTTGTATTTAACATACGGCTTCGTGAGAATTTATCATACATTGGTTGTGTTTCACTAACAGTTTTAATAAATAACATTTCTGCTCGCTTATATGCTTCGCTATTAACATCAGTATTATTATCAATACCTTCTTGAATACAAACAGCCTTCCAAATGTTTCTTATTGTAAAACTATCTGCCATTGTAATAGGCTTACCTAAAATATTTAATTTATCTTGTGCTGTATCATATAGAGTATATGCACTTGTAATAGCATTACTTCTATTACGGTAATTATAATAATCTGGTATAGGTGCAACACTCTTCATAGTTGTTTTTGTTGCAAGTGCTAAATTTTTCCATTGGATATATTTTGAAGCATTGAAATAAGATACTGTTTGAGATACTGCAACTTTGAAGTTTGCATAAAGCGCAAACCTTGCGAAGTTTCCTCTAATTTTACCAAAGAAAGATTTTAAACCTTTATCTTGTAATGTTGCGCTATCTCTTGTTATACCTTGTATATCAGCAATCCAATTCTTAAAGAAGTCATTTGCATAAAAACCACCGTTTTTTGATTTACCAAATCTCTCATTAAGAGTATTTAATATTGAACTACCTATTAAATCAGTTTCGCCATTAGCCATTTCAGTATCAATCTTACGATTTAATACTTGGTTAAAATCTTCGATAACATTTGATAAAGCACCATAAGTAGTCATTTGATTTAAGTGTGATTGTAATACTTCGTCAATATCATTAACAACTATTGCACCACTATAAGATGTTCTATTGTAATTGAAAGACATTTGTTTTGTGTGTGCTACGGTTGTTTGTTGTATTTTGCCCGGAGTTAAATCTGTTGATAATGATAAATCAGAGGTTTGAATAGGGAAGTATAAACTATTAAATTGTATCTCACCATTTTCGTCTAATACTGGGTTATAATCTTCATCAACCTTAACATCAATGTTAGATATACCATAATTATTTATATCAGTTTGATATTTTACCTTACCAGCCTTATCCAATAACTGGCGTTGTAATTGTAAGTATTTATTTGCAACAGTTGATTTATCGTTAAGTTTAAATGTTTCTACCATTTGAGTTTCAAAATTCAACATATCTTCTTGAGTTATGTTTTGAATTTTCTTGCCATTTATTTCAAGTCCACCAGCCTTATCTATAATGTGTCTATATGCGCCATCATCTTTAATTAAATTATATAAAGATAATGCTTCGCCTTTTGTTATAGATATTTCTTGGTCGGCTATTTTAATAGTGATTTTTTCTTTCTTTAAAGATTTGATAAAGTCAGCATTATCACGGTTAAAATCTTCTAATGGTCTTACTAATTCATTATATAACTTTGGTTTGTCAATATATTGAGCCACAACAAAACGATTATAGAATTGGTGCATTATTCCGTCTTTAGAACCTTTACCGTCCATATATTGCATTGTAACGCGTGGGTCAACTGTCCATAATACTTTATGTAATATTGAACCTTTTGCACCTTGAATTTTGGCTTGACGCTTTTGATTTTTAACGCCTTCAACTGCTATATCTTTAACTTTAATTTTAAATGTTGTTCCATCACTGTTTGATAATGTAACTTCTTTTTCGCCACTAATTGTATCAATGAAATTTCTAATACCTCTTAATACTTCTGGATATTTTTCAATTTCTTGTAGTGTTGGTTTATCTTGGTTAGATAGAATATCTTCAAGCATACTCTCTAAAATAGGTGGCATTTCAATACCTATTTCGGCTTTGTGAGCCTTAAACTGTTTATAGAATGTTCCTAAACCTTCTCTAAAACTACCATTAGTAATATTTGCTCTTGTTGGTGTTTTAATTAAATCGCCCAATGATTTAACACTTGCTAAAATTGGAGAAGCAGTTGAAGTTCCTTTTCTTTCTATTCTTACTCTTAAACCTTTATGTGTTCTTGCAAGTGTAATAGATATTTCAGCAATCTTCTTTATTTCTTTATAAGCATTTAACCATCTAGTTCTTGCACTATCTTTTTTGCCTTCTAAATATTCTTGTAATACTTCGCCTAATAATTCCTTATCACTTTGGCTTAATATATCTTTTAAATCTTTTTCGACAACTGTTTTACCGTTCTTATTTCGATATTTAGTTTGTAATAATTTATCAATTACACCATCAATATTGCCCTTTGATAAATCTTTTACAATCTCTTTATATGTTTTATCGTCATACACTAAATTGTTATCAAATAAAGTGTTTAAAGTTGCTCTAAATGTAGAAGGTATTTTCTTAACACCAGTTAAATCACTTTGTAAAGAAGCATTTTGATTAACTAAAGTTCTATTCTTTGCTCTTAATGAAGTATTTTCTTTTTTAAGATTTTTATTCATTTCTCTTGCTTGTTTCTTTAATTGCTCTGTTGTTGCTCTACTACTTTCAACTGCATTAACTAATTGCATTTTTAATGAATTGGCTTTCTTCCAAGCGTTATTTGCCTTTTCATTTAGAATAGTTCTTTCAGTCATTAAAGTTCTTATTTTCTTTAATAATTCTTTTTCTTTAGTAATTTCTTCATCATACTTCTTATTTAAAGTGTCAATCTTCTTTTCATATTTAGCAGTATTTGGTTTTGTTGTTTTCTTAACAACATTTTTTTCTTTGGCTTTTTGTTCTTTTAACTTTTTAACCTTTTCTTCGATTTGTTCTTGTGCCTTTTGAGATATTTCGTTTTCTTCGTAATATTCTTTTATATCAAAAATATCACTTTCAATTTGCTCAATATCCATATTTTTAGGGTTTAACAAACCGTCTTTATTCTTTTCAGTTTTATATCTATTAGTATATTCATTTAATAATTGTTCTACATTTCTTAATAAACCAGTTTCAGCATTATCTAAATTTGTATAAATATCTAATATTCCGTTTTGTGCGATTTTACGAAGTTTTTCTAAAAGGGCTTTTCTTTCTTCTTTTGTTGATTTACTATTAGATAACTCTTCTTTTATCGCTTTGTATTGTGAATAGATATTATCAATTATTTGTTGGGCTTCAACTAATCTATTGCTTAATTCACTTATGCTAATTTTCTTTAATTCTTCTTTAGATATATTTAAAACTCTATCCAATGAACGAACCTTTTGAGCATAACTATTTTTGCCTTTACCTTTCCAACCAAAAGAGTTTTCTAGGTCATAATCTTGTGAAGTTGAAGTATTATCTTCTACAACTCTTTGATATGTAGTGTTATCTTTACCATATTTAGGCTTTGCGCTTTCATTTTTCTTAAATGAATTTAATTTGTCTTTAGCGTCCTTAATGTTTTCATCTCTATAATTACTTGCTTCGTCCCAATCATCAAAACTAACAACATTTTGTTTTGTATATTCTTGACATTCTTCGTAACTATCGAATACTGGTTTATTTTCGCCAGTATATCTCATAAACATAATTGGTTCGCCATTATTCTTTTTAGTGAAATTTTCGCGTATTTTTTCGTTTACAAATTCAGCGTTATATGGTGTTGAACTAACTAGAATAAAACCACTCTTTGAATATAGATAAGTTAAATTGAAATTCTTTAATGGTATATTATAATTATCCATTTTAATACCACCATTATCTATTGCTAATGCAAGTGCTTTTTTTGTAAAGCCTCTTACTTCTTCATTTACATTTATTAAATTTATTATATCGCCATTATCAAGAACACATACTGTTGATTTGCCATCTGCAGAAGTTAAACAAAGTTTAGCATTTTTAAATTCTTCTAATGTATGAGAGTCGCTTAACATTTGTTTTCTTTCTGGGTCAATAGTTTTAAAAAGTTCTTGTAAATTGTTATATGTGAAGTTATAAGCATTAACTAAATATTCGTTGCCATCATTATCAACTATTATATCCAATCTTCTATTGCTTGGGTCGGTGTTATATTCTTCTCGTAACAGTCTTTGAGATAGTTCGCTAATTTCTTCGGCATTTGCACTTCGCCACTCACTGCTCGATAAAGTCCCCACGCTGTTGGAAGATATTTCGCCATTGTTTCTATTTCCTTCAAGTATTCTTTGTATGTCATTTTGTTTGTTTCCATTGTTATTCTCCTTTTCTATTTGCTCTAAATATTCATCAACTAACTCTAAATATTCATCGTAATCACTATCTTCGATTTCACTAAATAAATCTTCGGCTTCTTCCATTCTTTGGTCTAATAACTCTTGTTGATTATCAGTTATATCATTTACATAGTCGCCACTTGTATCGACATTTTCAACATATTCTTCAGCAACGCTTACTATATCACTTAAATATTTAAGTTTTGCTCTAAATACATTGAATAATTCGCTAAATTCTTTAGTGTTATATTTGCCTTTATCTGCTAATTCTTCTAATTCTTCTTTAATAGAAGTTATATCGTCATACATTTCATCGAAAATATTTCTACAATCACTAACAATCGCCAATGCTTTTTTAGATTTTAATGAAGGAGAGCCTTCAAAATCTTCAAAGTCGCTTGTTTTGTTTTGAATTTTTGAAACATCTCTTTGAATGTTCTTTGGAATATATGTTTCTAAATCTTTATCAGTTAATTCGTAGTCCTCAAAACTACTATTATCGTCAAGTGAATAGCGTATATCTTCATTGTTTGTTGGGTTTGTATTATCAATGTTTTTAATTTGATTTGGTTCAAAAGCAACAACAACATCTTGTGGTTTAACTAATGCAGTAAGTGTGTTTGCACCGTAATCAATTATGTTTTTGAAAATTATACCATCATAATTAGAGCCATTTTCATTCATTTTTAAAACTTCATCTACAATATCTCTTGTTTTAGCATAATCTGGCTCATCTATTATTTCGTCAGCAAAATCAATATTACTTCCTATATAAATTTTTGAATTTTCATCTACAGCGAATTGTGAATTGTATTCTTCATCTTCTATATCATTCATACCTTTATCTAAATATTCAATAAGAGGTATTTGTCCTTCAAACTCGCCTTCGCCATTAAACACATCAGTTGCTATTTCGTCTAATGTTCTACCAGTGCTTTCAGCCATATCTTGAATATAACTAATCATATCGTAGTAATCAAATGGTTCAATATGTCTTTCTAATTCTAAAAGTAAGTCAAATGATGGTTTGATTTTACCTTCATTTAACAATGTTTTGAGTTTTTTGTATGAAACATATCCACCTTTTTTTGTTTTATTAACATCTAATTCGTCCCATTGGCTATTTTTAGCGTCAAACACATAAGGGTTTTTAATATTAAGATAAACACTATATATATCATCTTTTATTAACCTTCCGTATGTTCCAGCATTTACTATTCCATCTGTAAAGAAGAAAGCATTATTTGACATTTCTTTATTAAACACTGTAAAACCAGCGTTTGGTGTTCCGTGATAAAATACTTTTAATTTGCCGTTTTCATCTCTTATTACACTGTCTTTGAAAAAATCTTCTTGTTCTGGAGATAATGGATTGTTTTCGTTGTCTAAAGAATATCTCATATCGTTTGCTTTTGTAGGCTTTTTAGTGGTTTCTAATTTGAATTGATTAGGCTCAAATATAATATATTGATTATTATTAGAACCAAGTGTTCCAGTATCAAATCTAGTTCCTTCTATTATTATGCCATCATAACCTTGCTTAATAAGTTTTTCTTTATATTCTTTTACAACTTCACGCATATTTATAAATTCGCCATTTTTATAAATTGCTTTACCAAGTCCACCAAGATTGGCATCTTCAGCATTTGCACCTACTGTTTTATAAATTTCAGTTCTAAATTTTTCATAAGAGTCAGTGTATCTTAATTCAGTTATTCTATCATTGTATTTATCAATCTTTTTTTGTAATGCTTTTATTTCTTTATGCGCATTTAAAACATTTTCTAATCTTTCTTTTGAAAAATCCTTTGTCATTATTTTAAAGATAACATTATTGCTTATCACAGCCAATGCTCTTTGGTCTATAAATCCGAGATTATTTGTTATGTTTTCTATTTCTTTATATAAAGGGTCACGCTTTTCATAGATTTTATTTATATAATTTTCAGTCACTTTAGAATTTGAACTTTTAAATACTTTAGGCTTTTTAATATCAATATAACCTTTTAACGCTTTAGCATAATCTTCATCTTCGCCATACCAAGTAGATTGGCTGAAATTTTTTGCGCCTTGCTCACTTGTAGTAAACCAGAAACCTATTGACGCAATATCATTACTTTGACCGGCTTTATTTATATCAAATGTATTAAAATTATCTTTTGTTCCGTGATATACAGTTAATAATCTTCCTTGCTTATCTCTAACTTTGCTTTCTTTAAAGAACTCTTGTTGTTGAGTTGACAATTCGTTACCATCACTATCTTCATCTAAAGAATACATTACATTACTATTTTTTGTTATATAGTTTAAAATTTGTTTTTCAAAGTTATCAATGTTTCTGCCTTTTTTGTTAAATAAATCAACTAATTCGTTTTTATTATAAGGTAATTTAACATTAGATTTTTTCGCTAAATCAACAAGTTTATCAACTTTATTCTCGATATTTTTAATTTTGTTTGTGTATTTTGCATTAGGAATAACTATTTCATTTTCATCACTAGGTATCATACCTAGAGTTTCTTTTGGTGTAATAGTTATTTCTTCTATTTTGCCTTCCCTACCGTTATCAAGAGCAATAGCTCTACTTAAAAATCTTTCAGCATTTATTTTGTTTTGTGCATAACTAAAAAATGGATTGTTTATATCTTCTTTCTCGCTAACATTAGTTGCTCTATACAATTTAAAAGATTTATTTAAGAAGTTTTCATAACTCAAATCGTAATCTCCAGTTTTTAATTTATAATCATTATACCAAAATTTTAGAGTTTTATCTTTATTCTTCGTTAAATCATTGTAAATATATTCTTTATAATTATTATTTGAGTTAATAGTCCATTCTTTATATCTATATATTTTAGTTGTATCGCCACCCATTAAATCATCGTATGCTTTTTTTCTCTCTTTTTTGGCAATTTCTTCTTTATTTAATTTTTCGCTTATTTCATCTAAAGAATAAGCCATCGCTGGTTTAACATTTACATTAGTTTGAGTATTCTTTTGTGCTTCTTTTTTAGCCTTATTTTGTGCTTTGGTATCTTCTTTAATACCTTCAGCAAAGTAATTCATAGCCTTACGGAATTGTTTTGCTTCGTGCCCTTTAAATAAATCTTGTATATTCATTATACCACGCTTTAACAATCCAGCGTCACTTCTTTTTATACTTCTTTGTAATTCGTCTATGTTATTACTTACATATACGCCTAATAAATCGGCTACAATTTCGTCTTTAAAGTATTCTTTTCTAGCGTCACTATATTCTTGTGTGCCTTCTTTAATACCGTTGCTTTCTGCGTATTTTTTAAATAACTTTTCGTAGTTTGTAAATTTACCACTACTATCTCTACCTTTTCTTAACGCATACTTGTTAGCCATATCGTTAAGTTGAGTTTCAGTGATACCCATAGCCTTTAACATTTGAGTTCTAAACTTTTTAGTTCCAAACTTATGTTCGCTTTCGTGTCCTAAAGACGCTAATAGTTTTGCAACACTATCATTAGAATTTTTATTTAATGTAATTTTATTATTAGAAGCGTCAAAATTATTTGTATTGCCAAATTCAACATTAACTTTATCTCCAAATACTTTTTGAATACCTTCTTTTACTAATGTTTCTTTTGTAGCAGTTGCTCTTTCATTGAATTGATTTTTAGCGTCTATTGCTCTTAATTTACCTAATGTAGTTTCATTTACTTCAACATTACCGTTAGCGTCAGCCATATTATCAAGTTCTAAACCTTGTCGTTTAGCGTATTCTTCAAATGCGTTAGTAAACTTGTTTTGGATATTCTCACGCTGTTTAATTAAATCGGCAATCTTTTTGGCTTCATTATTTATGTCGCCTTCTTTTGTAAATTTACCTTGTTCTGTTGCATATTTTTCAACGAAATCACGAACATTATTTACATCTTTTAATAAATCTAAATCAACATTTTCATTTAAGCCACCTTTAATCTTTAATAATTCAATGGCTAATTGTTCATCAACATCACAAATTTGAGCGATTGCGTCTTGAACACCGTATGCTTCAAAATTTCCTTTAATAGTTGTAGAGCCTAATTGTTTACCAACGGCTTTTACTTGTGCGCCAGTTTGAACTCCACCAGCAATACCACCAGATATACCACCAACTAGGAAGTCCTCTAATACGCCTCCCCAACCACCGTTTTCTTCAAAAATCTCGCTAATAGATTTGTCTTTTTTATAAGTTACCTTTTGAATAACTGGTTCAATCAAACTACCAACGGCTTCTTCTAAACCTTCTTCAGTAAACTCTGAAACAATTTGTTTTAAGAATTTTTTAGCACCTTCGTTAGCAAATGATTTAATTGCTTTATTTTGAAAACGACTAAATATTGAACTACCAACTTGTTCTCCTTTGGCTAATGCACCACCGACTGCTGATGGAACACCAGTAATACCACTTACTGCTCTACCAACTAATAATTCAGTTCCAACTTCTTTACCAGCATTTAACAAACCATAGCCAAAACTCTCACCAAATGAAGCACCTTCTTGGTTTGCTTGTGACATACCACTACCAAACGATGAAGCACCTAATGCACCATAACCAATACCTTTTGCAACATTTGCACTTGCTCCTAAAGAACCAGCAGTTCCAACGGTTAAAATTTGTCCAGTAACTTGTCCTAATGCTTGTGCTAAACCACGAGTAAAACTTTGTCCAGTTTCACTCATATTGTTTACAAATGATTTTTCAGTAACATCATTTGTTTCGCCATCGTTATCAACATCAAATGGGTCATACCATCTACCGGTTGTAATAAGATTATTTATTTGAGTTCCGGGATTGATTAAGTTTGCACCCTTAACAATGTTATCTGCTATATCTATATTTTGAAAGTCTTGAACGCCTTTTTTAAATTCATCATCGCCAAACAAACCAACTAAACCAGCGCCAGCGTCAATTACACCTTCAAATAAACCAAAGAAACCTTTAGCGAAGTTATTGCTTAAATCTCCTATACCACCGACAATTTGTTGCCAAACATTACCTTTGTCGTTTTCTTCTTCTTGCTTTGACACATCTCTACTTGCTTGTAAGTCAGCGTCTTGTTGTGATACACCATATTGTGTTTCATATTTTTTCTTTAGTTGCTTTAGTTTTAATTCTTTATAACTAGGCATACTATACCTCCTATGTTTTACAATTTAAAACTTTTAATTTGCTTTATTTTTTGCTCTAATTTTTGTTTTTTGCTTTCTAATTCATTAACTTTATCAGTTTTCCCTTGCTTTTTATATTCTTTAATTGCATCTTCTATTTCATCAATACCATCTTCTAATGTTTCTATCGACATCACTTCAGTTATTTGGTTGGTTAATTTATTTTTAATGTCCTTATATTGCTCTTGTGATAATTTAGATTTATAGTTTTCGACTACTTCAATCATTTTTACCAAATCTCTTTCATCGTCATACTCGTATTCATCTTCAATTATCCTCTTTATTAAATTTTTATTGGCATTATAATATTGTTCCTCTGAAATATCATTGTCTTTAAATTTTTCTTCTATTAAATTAAAGCCGGTATCAATATTTGTTTCGTTCAATTCAGCATTTTTTATAGAATTATTTAATTCATTATAATTATAATCTCTTTCTTTGCTTGCTTTTTCACTAGCAACATTTAAAACATTTTCCCATTGTGATTGTAAACCTTCACTTATTTTGCCTTTGTTTTCTTCATAATACTCACGCATTTGTTCTGGCGTTGCTCCTATTTCACGCATTTCACTCATAGCGTTTGTAAAGGCTGTATCATTTTGATTTTGTTGCTCTAATTCGGCATTTAATAAATTATTGTTAAATTCTTTGTTTTCATTTGCAACTCTTTCGTTATAGTCCATTTGAGCGTTCATTAAATTATCATCATATTCATTGTTAATTGACGCTAAACTGTTTTGATAATTAGCGCCTAAATTAGCATATTCGCTTTGTCCAGCACCACTACCATATAAACCTAATGCTTTTAAATAGTTATCCATCATAGCACGAGATTTTTCAGTAGCACTTGCTAATTGTGCTTGACTATTGATTTTGTTCCTATCTAGCATACTTCTATACATATCAAAATTTTTGCCTAGAGTATCTAAATATGATTGATTATTTTCTTTTAATCTATTGGCGTAATTATCATATACCGAACCACTTGTTGTGGGTTGCTGTGTAGGTTGAGTAGTTGGTGTTTCAACTGTTTTTGAAGCACCAGTTCTTTTTATTGTTTTGTTTCCATCAACTGTAATACTTGACATTGTTCTTCCTCCTTTTTTTCTTCAGTCATTTCTTTTTGTTCTATTTTCTTTAATTCTTCTTCTTCATATTGCTTTAATACATCGTATTTATCTAATAACGCTTCATTAGTTTCCATAATAGATAAATATTCGCTTAATGTTTCTATTTTATATACCAAATGGCTTTCTCTATATTCGTGTGTCATATAGTCCTTCGCTTGTATGTATTTGATTGCACCAAACGCTAACCATATTATTACTTGAAATAAATTCCATAACACATTCGCTAAAACATCGCCATTAACAATTGGTATTAAAACATAGTATGCAAATGCACCAGAACATACAAATACGCTAATTGCGTCTTTTATTGCACCGTCTTTTACATAATCTTTTTCATCTCTTGCTGGTTTGTCTTTATATTTCTTACTCATTTTCGGTGCGTCAGTCATTAAAAATGTTGTTGTAATTCTTGGCGTTCTAACCTTACCTACATTTTCTAATGCTTTGATTTGGTCTGGTTCTAATGATTTATATAAACGGCTTTCTTTATCATCATATACGCCTTTTTTCCAAAGTGAATAATTTATACCATTTGCTAATAAAAAATCTTGTTTTGCTTCTTCTAAACTAACTTCATTCTTATATAAGCAAAAAGCAGTTAATTTATATTGTTTGGCATTTGCTACTTTTGATTTAGTTGTTTTATATAAATTTAAACTAGATTGAAATATACTTTCTCTACGCCCATCGGCTATACCACTTAATCTTAAACAAGTGTATATTGCTACGCCTATGATTAAACCAGTTAATAATCTTCCTAAAAAGTTTTCTAAATTAAATTCACGCTTAACTAATTCAAATGCACCTTGACCTATATATAAACCAATTATTGCGACTAATACCAACTTTGCTAAATTACCTTTAACAAAATCGCCTATCCTATCGCTTATTTTAGGTGTATCTAATTTCGACGCGACCTCTGTTTTGACTTGTTCTTTATTTTCTTCCATTGTTATCTACCTTCTATTTCTTCCGTTTCTTCTCTATATTGAGTTCTAACTTCTTGTCTTGCTTGTTCTCTTATTGTAGCGTCCACATAAGCGTCATATCTTTTCTTAAAATAGTTTTTAGGAAACTCTAATATCCAATATGCTATACCACCAATCCAAGATACAAATGTTAATAACAACATATCTTGTATGATTGAATTTAAGCAATATACAACAATTAGTAATGAAGTTATCCAAAATATTTTATTAAACTTTTTTGAACCAAATTTTAATAATAAAACTATTAAAAGAATTGCATACACGCCACCCATCGCAACGCTCCAACCACTCTTTTGCACAAAGTATTTATCCCAGTTCATAATTATTACTACAAGAAGTGGTGTAAATAAGCATACCCAAGAAATAATCTCAAATGTGAAATATAATATTCTAATTTTCTTCTTGCTCATTATTACCACCTACTTCGCTTTCTTCAACTGGTTGTCCTACTCCTAATAACTTTAATATCTTTGTAGCATAACCATTGTTAGCCAACGCTGGTGTTGAACTAATTAACAATATAACTAAATCTTTCATCTTATTTACATCTTGCATTTGAGTTTTAACAATCGAAGCAAGTTCTTTATTTTCGTTAGCAAATTGCTCTATCATAGCCTTTAAGTCACTAACTTGTGTTTCTAACTTTGCTTGATACTCTGTTAAAACATCTTTTGTTTTTTGTAAATCTTCGGTAATCTTCTTTCTTTCATCGGCATTAAGGTTAATTCCGTTTTCAAGTTTTTTTGTCAATCCCTTAATTATTGATTTACATAAGAACACAATTATTGATACTCCAGTAATACCACTAAATGCTGACATAATGATTGTGAACCATTTATCAAAGAAGTCGTTTGCTCTATCTTTAATAGTTACCTTTTCTACGGTTTCTTTAACGGTAAGTGAATTATCTTCGCCAACAACTAATGTTTCAGTTCCAACTTCTTCAACATCAACTGTTAATTCATTACCATTTAAGATATAAGTTCCTTTCAATGTTTTTTCACTTTTAGTATCGTAAAACTCAACTTCAGTTTCACTAACTAATGTCACTAAAATTGTGTCATCTCCGTCTTTGCAAGTGTATGATTTCTTTTCAAAGACTTCAGTTGTTTGTGTTTCTCCGTTTTCTTCAGCGTGTGCTACTGGGATAAACGCTAACACAAACGCAAAAATCAACGGAATTAAAAATAATAATTTCTTTCTTTTCATTTTATTATCCTCCTTTGCCAAAGAAATTTTATTTATACAATAAAATTTTAGGAAGAAAATCAATACTTTGTAAACCTTTCTAAATTCCGTTGTTGCAAAAATAAAGTGGTTTTTAACGTAAAAGGACTACCTTATTAGTAGTCCTCTTATTTTATAATCCAAAAGCAATCGGCAATTTCGTTTGAACAATCCCATATATCGTATATATCGCCATACATTGCGCAAGTTAAATGTTGTGCTGTTCTTATTAGTAATACATTTTCTTTATATTCGCTTGCGATTTCTTGTGCAGTTTTGTTATTTGGAGTTATAAATTGATATTGAGATAGAAGTATACTATAACAATCTTTAACAATAATATCGCAATTAAAATATTTACTATTTTCTAATAACATAGAAATTACATCTTCGTAACTTTTATGTAAAGCCAACGAGATGGCTCTAACAACGCAATCCCCGATTTTTTCGCCATTTGGATTTATATTATAGTAAATAAACATTATTCCTCATCTGCCATAACAATTTCATACATATATTTACATACTTTCTCACTTGGTTCAATAGACAAGTCTTTATCTTCTAACCAAGATTTTGCCATACCTAAATATGTATGTGGTTCGTTTGCAACAGTAGGATAATCAGATATGTGCATTAAGTATATTGCGTAGAATTCATCTTCACTATAATCTTTGAAATTAACGCCCATTTCACTTGCTTTCTTTATGATTTGTTCCTCATTTAAACCAAATCTATCATATCTTTTTAATTTTTCAGTCCATTTTTTTAAATCTTTTTCGTAGTCTTTATCATAATCATCAGAAGCATAGTCACGATAATCTCTATAATCATTTCTATAATCTCTGTAATCACCACGATAATCTCTACGATAGTCATTCATAGGTCTATAATCTCTACGATAGTCACCACGATAATCTCTATAATCTTCATCATCGTATCTTCTTTCGTTTCGACTTTCGTTTCTTCTCATAGCCCTTTCTTTTAAATAACGCATTTTTCTATCATACATATTACTTTACCTCCTTACAAATATTTACAATAACATTTGTAAAAGTTGCGTCAACACCAGTATTAACTAATGATATTGCCTTTTGTGCTACTGCACGATAACCTAAAATGTTTGTTTCATCTACTAAAACAACGTAATCAATAACCAATTCTCTTGTTTCAGTAGTTGCAGTTGTAATTGTTTGACTTGCTATTACATCAGTATCAATAATGCCGTTTTCGGCTAAATTAACGCTTAATAATCCGGCTTCTTGTCCACTACCAACTAAAGTCGCTGTGATATGATACATACCACTTTGTTTTAATACTATACTTGAACCTTCAAAGTCATAATAAGCATTTCTAGGACACTCAAATCTACGATAAGTTGAACCTAAATTTATAATGCCATTTGTTAAAACTTCTTGTGTTGTTCCATTTTTTGTTCCTATTATATTCATATTTTCCCTTCCTTTACAAAAAAAGAGCATAAGGACTTTTCCCTACGCTCTATGATAATTAGTCTTAAAAATCGGATAATTAGTCCACACTATATTATTGAATTCCTACGTTTCTGTTACCAAACCAACCATATAAGTTTTGAGCTGGATATGATGGAACTGGTGTAGGTCTTAATGCAGATATAATTGTATTAGTTTGAGCATTTTGAGATATTTCGCCCTTTAAAGATACATTCTCTGCTTGTAATGTTGCAATCTTTTCTTGTGTTAAGTAATCTAAAATACGGTTTGTATTGTCAGTTGAATTTTGTCTTGTTGCACATTCTTCAGTAGCAATAGTATACTTTAAGTCAGCTAATTGTGAACCTAAAGCTGTTCCTAATCCGTTGATTGTTTCACGAGTTTGGCAACAACAGTTTTGCATATTAAATCCTAAATCATTCATTGCTAAACGATTTTCATATCCATTAGTTGTAATTGCGTTAATTACATTACCGAAATCAGTATTTAAGTCAGTAGTTATCCCATCTAACTTATTTGTGATTTGCATAGTATCTAACGCATTATGAATTGATGACTCAATATCATTTGTTGCTTGATAAGCAGTGTTTCCACCACCGAAGCCAAAGCCGTTACCACCCCAACCTCCGAACATACCGAAAACTAAAGCGATTGCTAGCAATCCATAAATACCACCGAAATCTCCAAAACCACCATTGTTGTAACCATAGTTGATTGGCATTTCGCCTTCTACATAAGCCATAAGATTATTCTCCTTTCTTTAAGATATTTATATTAAAATTTACTACGCCTAGAATAAGTAAATAATAATATCTAACTATTCAACATCTTTATTAACTCTTGAGGGTTTATACCTTTTTGTTGACAAATTTGATTAAATAATTGCTGTGGATTTGAACCCTTTTTTAACATATTAAATACTTGTTGCATTTGAGGATTTCTCATAGTTAATTGTTGAAATAAAGCCATAGGATTTTTTGAGTTTTTAAATGCTTGATACATTGACTTCATTTCTCCTATTCTATTAGCGTTCATAGGATTTGCTGGGTTAATAACATTAAATGGATTAGCCATTATTTACCACCTCTTTCGGTTTAATCAATTCACTTAATTCATCTATTCTTTTATTTATATTTTCTATATCAGTTTTCAACGCATAATCTTGTAAATTTTGGGCGTTATTAGGGCTATTTTGCCCTTTTAGTTCTTGCTCCGATATTTCGGTCATTTTAAAGTATTTAAGCGTTGATTGACCTACACCATTAGATTGCTTCATATATACTATTGGGTTTTCGCTATCCATTAGCATTATTGTTTGGTTAGGTAGCATTTGAAACGATTTAGCACCTTCTATACCATTAACAAAAGCAAACTGGTTCATTTGTGGCTGTTGATAGTTTTGCTGTGGTTGATTGTTAAATGGTTGATAAATATTACCGTATGGATAACCGTAATTGTAATTTGGCATATAAACTCCACCTTCCTTTTCTAATTCAAATATAAATCAATAAACGCATAATAATAAGTGGACAAAAGGTGGACAAAAAAAGGCTAGGAATTATCCTAACCTTTGAAAATTTTGTTTCTGCTTCGTGAAATTGACTTTTTAATCGAATTTAAGTCTATACATTCAATATCTGCTATCTCTTGATATGTTTTGTTATCTATATATTTCATTATCATTCTATCCGTTGCTATTTTACTTAACTTTGCTTTTGAACATAACATTAGTAATTTATCTTTATCTTTTAATACATCTTTCTTAATGAAATAATGCTCTAAAGAAAATTCTA
>OCTX011988113.1_pt1 | contig 20055 bp, 30 predicted proteins | sample 1539691 | NCBI WGS metagenome assembly OCTX01 (sample SAMN02144231, study PRJEB22623) | gut metagenome | biome: sheep rumen | host: Ovis aries | place: New Zealand
GGCATCGATCTGCTGCTGCATCTCACGCTCCCTGATTTGGCAGAAGCCGTCGTTCATTGCCACGGTCTGGTTCTTGATCTCCGAGACAATCTCGTTGGTTTGCTGACAGGTGGCGAGGCGGTTCTCGCAGCAACATTGCGACAGCTGCTGGCTCATGGCTGCGTTGCCTGCTTGGATGGCGTTGGTCACTTGCAGCGGGTTGGTCGCGCTGCTGATGGCGATGTTGCCCAGCGTGGCGTTGATGCCAGCCACTTGGGTGCCGACGTTGCCGACAGCGTTCATGATGAGGTCAGCGTTGTTGTTGGCCGTGGCCTGTGCGCCGAGGGCTGCGGCAGCGGCATTGCCGTTACCATTGCCACCCCAGCCACCGAAGCCGCCACCGAACAAGGCACCGCCAAGGATGCCACCGAGGAAGCCGGGGACAATGCCGCCCCAACCGCCGTAGCCGTAACCGTTGTTACCGTCGAAATTGTAGACTTGAGGTTGTTCCATTGTTGTTTGGTTTTTAGGTTAATATTAGGTTAATTAGGTCTCATCGTTTTGTTGCACCCCGGACTGCGTTACGGTCGTTGCAGTCCTCGTATCACCATCATCGGACAACTCGAAATAGATCACCCTGTCCGATACGCTGTCGTTATCGTACATCTCAAATGGTATCTTGAATGTATATTGCACATCCGTACCATATGCTATCGACGTCTCCATCTGGATGCTATGCGATATCCCGATGCCGTCAATAAGCGTGAAGCCCCTTGAGTACGCTATGCCTCCTTGCACACTCATGTCAGTGTATGTCTTCGGAGATGTCGTCTCCGAACACGACATGAAATCCACGTTTGCATAACCTACTATGTAGTATATGCCACCAACTGCGGCTAACTTCACGGCCAACGCTCCTTTCTCGTCCTCGAAATGATCCACCGTTATGAACAAATCGGCAGGGTCTTGCTTTATCGTGGCCGTAGCCGTTTCGCCATGCGCATTGACACCAACCAAGGTCACCGAACGCTCCTCGCTCCTTCCCGTGTTCTTCTGCAACACGGTGGCAGATACGGCAGTGCTTCCAGTGCCGCTCTCCGTATCAATCCGTACCCATCCGTTGTCAATCATAGCCTTGCCGTTTATTCGTCAAATTCAAGAGTCCATCCCTCACCGCTTGGCGTGACTCCGACATTGATGGTCTGCGAGCCGCCGACAGGCGTGTTGGTAAGGTCGTACACCTTGCCCGTCTGATATCCGTCAAACAGGATTGTCGTCGCAATGCCCGCCTGCGAGATGTCGGTGGCATCGGTATTGCCAGCATATCCCGTCACGTTCAGTATTTGGTGTCTTGTGTTCGACGGGTTGGTGTTCTTTGTAGTCAGTGTGATAGAGAATGTGTACTCCGCCGATGCCCCTGGGTCGCCCGTCACATCGCTCCCATTGCTTGCCGTTACGGTAGTCGCATCTGCTTTTGTCACCGTGAAAGTGGACGGAAGGTTGAGGAAATCGGTGATACCCGTCCCTTCTGTCGGCAGCGCGAATGTCAGGCGTTTCGAGTTCGATCTGCCGGTGACGGTGACCGATGTCGCACTGTTACCGATGGCATAGGTTCGCTGCGTGAAGATGACAAACTCTCCTTTTGAAGACTGCGTGATTGTCGCAGTCGCCTCGGCATTATGAGCCGTGGTGCCTTTCAGCGTCACGCTTCTTGTCAGTCTGCCCGTATTGGCCTCCTTGACTGAGGCGGTGACTGCGGTGTTTCCGCTGCCGCCGTCATCGCTTATTCTTACCCATTCGTTCTCTAATGTTGCCATTTTGTATCTTGTTTGTGGTTATCTCTCAATCCTGTTCCCGTTGTCGGCGAAGTGGCGTTCCATGCCGCCGTATGTGTTTATCGCCTGCAATGCCATAGCCTGCATCTGCTGCGCCCTCTCGTTCTCTCCAAGCACGGTCAGCGTGTCTGCCGCTATCTGCATCAGGCTTGAATCTTTCAGCCTGTCTGAAACAAACAGCATGTTGTTTGAGTTAAGTGAAGGCCATGTGGCGTACAAGAACTTCTCCAACTCGTCATCCATATCGTCGCTTGAATACAACTCGGCATATTCGCCTCCTATGTGATGCACATGGAAAGCAGCCGGACGCTCCCTTGTGTTCATCATGTACTTGTTCTTCTGCTTGGCGTACTCGGCAGAGTCTTCCCACCACATCGTGCTTACAGGTCTCGTCCAAGTCGCCATCTTGCAGGCAACGAGTCTCATGAACTTCGGGTCGCTTGTGCCATCGGGCAGCCTGACAAGGCAGGCATACCGCCCGTTGACAGGCTTCCAGTCTATGACAGGTTTGCCCAACACGACACTATCAAGCATGGCAACGGGGGCTTGCAGGTGTATCTTGCTCACGGCGTTCTCCGCCACCTGCTCTATCACCCGCTTCGTCTCGTCCATTGCGCTGCCGCTCATGAACTGGGCGTTGCCGCCGTGTTCGTCCATAAGCCTCAACACTCCGTTGATGATGTCGTTGTAGGGAATCGTTGCCATTCTTTATTTCTTTTTCGGAGTTGTTTTCTTTGCCGAGCCTGCGAGTTCTTCAAGCTCCTCGTTCACCTCCTGCTCAGGTGCGTTCTCCTTGGCCATCTTCCTTGCAGCGGCCTTGGCTTTTGCTACGGCCTCCGCTGGTGTGTCAACGGCATCGTCTAAGGTGATGAGTCCTTTCTTGAACATCTCGCTCGCTTCGATGGCGAACTGCTCCATCGACTTTCTCGTCCTGTAGGTGGCCTTCTTCGTCTTGCCGCCGAGGCCGAATGTGTCGCCTCCCTTAAACTCAGCGTTGAACGAGAACACCGATGCGGGTGTCTTCAACGTGAACGGGATGATACATGTGTTGCCTTTTACGCTGTATGTCTTTAACATGGTGTATGTCTTTTTGTTCGTGTCGTCGTGTTTCCTTTTTCTTCAAACCAAGCAAGGAGAGGCTGCGCGATGGCAGTCTCTCCCGCTCTCGTATGGTTTAGGCTTCGTTACCAGAGATGGTGACGGGGCCTGAGTAGAGTTCCCAAGCACTCTTGGTCGCACTCCAGATGACCGTGTTGCCTGCGGAATAGCCCGTGTACGGGTCGTCGGCACCGAGGTAGATTCTCACACCGTCCTTCGGTTGGTCGTTGTCGCCGACGGCAATGGCGAAGGCGGTGTTGCCGCTGTTGAAGACCGAAGTGGCTTTGGTGGCATCGGGGTCAAGGCCGCTGGTGTAGGTGTCAAGCATGGTCTCGGTCAGCGTCAGGATGTCGGAATCCATCTCGTTCTCCGAGTAGGCACCGAAGATTTTCTTCGAGGGGCCAATCAGGATGCTATTGCAGCCACGGGTCGAAACGGCGTCGGCCATGCAGTAGATGTCGCGCTCGGCTTCACGGGTCTCACCGTTGGGGCCACCGCCCTTCTTCATGTCCACTTGGCTCTGTTGCAGGTCGAACTTGACGTAACGGGTCATGTTGTCCGTGTCAAGCACTACGGCGCACTCGCTATAGCCGATGTCGTCCAAGGTCTTGGAGTGGATGAAGTTAAGCGTACCTACGGCGTTGAGGGTGTATTGCTTGAAGCTGAGGCGCAGGGTATCGTTGGGGAAGTCAGCCAAGGTGATGTTTCTCGGAGCGTTCTGGGTGAACAGTTTCATCAGCTTGAGATTGAACTTCGATCCGATGAACACGGTGGCTTGGTCGCTCAGGCTATTCACGCCAAACTGGATGTCGCAGATTTGGTTGAGCAGGTCGAAGTCGATGTCGCCGTCAACCACGATCTTGTTCAGGATTTGGCGCAACACGCCACGGGTGTAGAACACATCCTCCTTGGCCATGTGCTTGCCAGGAGTCACCTGACGCTTGCCCTCGGCACCGAGCCAGAAGGTACGGGAGGCCTTTCTGTTCATATTATAGATGGCGCGGTCGTTGAGTTCCTTCTTGCCGAACTCGATTTCCTTCATCTGACGGAGGAAGTCGTCGGTCAGCACAAGGTTGGTAACCTGCTTCTGCAAGTACACCGACTTGGTGACGGGCAGGTAGTTCTCGGGAGCCACCTCGCGTTGCGACTCGGAGCAGGCCGTGGCCATGACGTGAATCTCCGTGCCAGCTGCGATGGAGGTCGGCATCACGCTCTTCCATGCGCCGTTGTAATACTCCCAGCCGTTGATAGGAACCACTGTAATCTTCATCGTCGACTCGTTCCAGTTGGTCACCTGGAGCATAAGGTCGCCGTCGGGTTCGGGGGTGGTGGAGCCGTCTTCGGGGATGCGGTAGCCCTGCACGCCTTCAAGCAGGAAGGTAGTGGTCTCGGTGAGGGCGCGGAAGGCATCCTCGCTGATGGGATAGCCGGCTGCGCCGCCGTCCTCGTTATGCACGCCCCATTCGGCACTTGCGGCATGCGCGGAAGCGGTGGCTGCGTAGTCCATTGCGAAATCCAAGGGAGTGGCACCTGCCGTGGGATATTCGATGTAATACTTCGACACGGGGATGGTGTTCTTCAGGTTCACCTTGATTTGCAGTTCGGGCAGCTTGTAGGGCGTGAACATGACCATGCGGCGGTCAATCTCGCGGGCTTCAATCTCCGACTCGTTGGTTAATGTGGCCGATGCGCCAACACCGCCAAGTTCGGTCGGGTTCTTCTTGGTGTCGGGCGAAGGCTCGTTCAGGATTTCAGGAACGGTATTGGTCGTTGCACCAGCAGCGGCCATGGCAGCACTGCCGCCAAAGACCAAGGCCAGCACGAACAGCACCATTCCGACAACGCCAAAGCGTTTCATTTCAGATAGTTTCTTCATCTTTTCTTTTTTTTGCGTTATTGTTATTGGTTAGTTGTTTGGTTTCGTTCAGTAGGTGAACTCCTCGCCCGTCAGCGGCATCCTGCCCTTGCGTCGGGTGTCGCGCTTTTCGGTCTGCACCGTGCCGCTCTGACCTATGTTGGGCGGCAGCTCAGGCTGACCCGCCGAGCGTTCAAGTTGTGCCTGGATATTCTCGTTGCGGCCTTGCACGATGCCCGTCTCACGGGCTTCCGCAACGTCGTTGTCGTAGTTCATCGACTTGTAGAACATGTCGATTACCTCGGGGCTTACCTTGCCTTGGAAGATGTCCTTGGCGAAGTCGGTGGCCTTCACAAGCACCTCGTTCACCTGCTCGTCGGTAAGGTTGTGTTCTTTCGCGTACTGCTCGATGTTCAAGGCCGACTCCTCGAAGTTCTGTTGTGCGGTCTCCTTGTCGGCTGCTTCCTGCTGTGTGCGCTGCATGTAGGCATCGTTGGCCTTGCCAAGCTCCTCTGCCACGGCTGGGTCTTCCAAAGCCTGACGCAGGTTGTCGGCCCCGAACCGCTCCACCAGCGACGGGAAGAAGCTCTTGCCCTCCTTCGCGTCACGGATCATGTCACCAAACGACGGGTTGGATGCCAAGAGGTCGTTCATCTGACGCTCGTTGCCCTCCATGCGGTCGTACTCGTCTGCCATGCCGAGCAGGTTGTTGTAGTAGTCGTCGCCCTCCATGTCAAGCTCCTCGGCTTCGGGCGCGTATCGTTTCTTGTAGCGTTCCCTCCAAGCGTCGCGCTTCGTGGGAGTCGCCTCGGTGCTTTCTTGCGAAGCACTTGTTTCGGTGTTGGCCCCGGTGGTCACGGGAGCAGCCGCCGACTCGCCTGTCGTCGGGGTTGCTGCCGCGCTTGCCGCTGCCGCTACTGATGCATTTTCTGCCATAGTGTTGTGTTTTGTGTGTTTATGGTTGTTCCAGATTGCAAAACACCACAAAAAAACCCACGCACAAGCGGAATATAATTACACACAACGACTTACCCGATGAAAAAAATTTCATCATTTTTTTGTGATAATTTAGAATCATTCTAAATAAATGTATATCTTTGCCGCTGAAAACAACATACAACCGATGAAACAAGGGACGAAATCGCCTTACGATGCCAAGATGACGAAGTATCTGCGCATCGTCTTGACCGACAAACAACATTCCTATGTAAAGGCCAAGGCGTTGCTTGACGGCAAGCACATTCAGGATGTGGTGCGCGACCTGATAGAGGCGGCATACAAGAACGAGCGCAACAACGGCACCGACATCGTGGCCATAGCGAGGGAGAACGGGCTTCTATGAACTACGACGACGAGCTGAAATGGAGGAAGTACCGCGACATGCGCAAGGTCTACAAGCGCATCGTCTGGCAGGAATGGCACACCTTGCGCCGCCGCGTGTTCCAGAGCATCGTCAAGCAGCCGTTCCCGTGCTTCTACATATCGGCTGAGTATTGCGTCAAGATGTTCCGATGGAAGGAGAGCGACAGCCGCCACCTGCACACCATGCAGCCACCGACAAGGCGCAAGCTGGAGCATCTCTACGCCCGCTATCTCGAAGTGAAAGGCGAACGTCCCACGGCATCCAAGATAGAGATATGCTCTATGATAATAGAGGAGCCTGCGCCAGAGCTGTTCATGACGGGCGACTCGGCCTACAACTTCTACCTCGACATGCAGCGCAAGGAGAGGCTGCTGAAACAACTGAACGAAACACACACAAACACACATACACCATGAGGAAACTATTCAGACGACTCAGGAGATATTTCGCCGTGGCCTTCGCCCGACGGATGTACGACAGGGCAAGGCAGCAGGCCGACACCCTGCGAGAGAAGACCAAGACGCATTGGCATGTCGTCCTCGACCCCTACGACGACCGCCAGCTGCGCATCATCGACCGCAAGATGTTCCGCGACTTCAACCGCCGCTATCAGGACATCGCCATCCGCACACTCGTAAGGAACGGCAGCAAGTACACCATTGCCTTGAAATCCACGATGGACGACATGAAGAAAGGTGCGTTCTACTCCACCTCGCTCACCGACCCCATCGACATCGAGGCTCGCAGGCAGGCTTATATTGATTGGGTTGTAGGACTATCGGAAAAGAAAGGAGGTAGGAAATGAATTACACAAGAATACCAAAAGAGTATCAAGTTGGTGGAACAAAAATGATAGTAAAAGGTGTTGAACGATGTAACAACAACTCGGCAGGAGAATGTTTCCTTGCAGGAGGGTATGTCGAAATAGCGGACAAGTTGAACAAGTGCGACCAACAAAGCGAAGATAGCAAGAGAAACACCTTCTATCACGAACTAATCCACTCTATCCTTGATACGATGGGCGAGAGTGATTTAAGTTCAAACGAAAGATTTGTTAGTTGTTTCGCTGGATTCCTAACGGAAGCAATGACAAATGCTTGGTTTAACGAATAATAAATGACAATAAATAAATTAAAACAATGAAAAAGTACATTACAACAGAAGAAGCGATTAAGGACTGCGAAAAACAAGATTGTTTAATCCCAAGTGCTTTCCTTAGCACATTTCCTAACAACTTCGGAATCAACCTTTGTGCAGTAAAAGGTTTTGAGGTTGAGATGACAGATGATGACCAATACAAGTCAATCCGAGTTGACTTCATTCCTGTAGAGGAAAGACACTTTGAGAGCGACAATAATCTTTAATGACAACAAGGGATAAGATATTGTTCGTGGCGTTGGCGGTTGCCTTCTGCATCGGTGGCTTCCGCATCGGATGGGGTGTGCATCTCCACTCCCCGTGGTGGACGCACCTCGCCTTCCACTTCGCACACGGCAACATCTTCCACCTCGCGGGCAACCTCCTCGCCGTGTGGCTCTACTGCAAGAGCGGCAAGGTCGGCATACCGCTGTGGGTTGAAGCCTTCGCCATCGCCACCCTGCTTTCCTTCCTCTACCCCTTCACGACACCATTGCTTGGCTTCTCAGGCATCGTGTTCGTGGTGTTGGGCGTTTTCCTTCCGAGGCTGTGGCACAACCGCAGCGTGAGGCTTTCGATGCTCACGCTCGCCGTGCTGTCGGCCTTGTCACTGCTCTTCCACCAGCTGCCCGCCGTGGTGTTCCACGCCCTGTGCCTCGCATCAGGCATAGCCCTCGCCAAAGCCAAAGACCTTACCCATGAAATCCGAAAAGAAGAAAAAAGAAGAACTGACAGAGGAGCAGATCGCTGAACGGCTCATCATCCTCGCCATGCTTGAGGAGAGCGACCGCCGCATGGAGCGCATCAAGGCCAAGTACGACCCACTGACGGGCGAAGGCCTGGACTGGATGCTCAACCCCATCACCCACGAAAGCCTCTACAACCGCGAGCGCATAGAGATACCCGACCACATCATCCCCGTGCAGTGGATGCCGGAGGAGATGCGACGCAACAAGCTCGTCAAGTCCGTCATCGCCAACGGCAGCATATCCGAGTACATCGTCAACGAACTACACCTTACGCCGAGCGTGGCACTCATAGGCAAGATACAGCTCTCGCTCCTTGAGGTCAGGCGCAAGACCGACCCCATCTTCTGGTTTGCCTGCTACTGGGCCATCAAGCCCAAGGACGGCAGCACCGACGACGAGGAGGAGGAATACATCGAGGAGGAGGAAGACCTCTACGACGACGAGGAGGTGGAGGCCAAGCCGAGGCAGGCGCAGAAGGCGGACTACACCCTCGTCCCCTTCGTCCTCAACTACGGGCAGCTCATACTCCTTTCGTGGTTCGAGGCGTTGAGGCTCGACCGCAGCCCCATCCTCATCGTGGTGCTGAAAGCCCGACAGTGGGGAGCGTCCACCCTCACCCAATGCTACTTCGCGTGGATTCAGCTCAACCTCAAGACGGGCTGGTACTCCGTCATCGTGGCGCAGACCGCATCCTCGTCCAACCGTATCAAGATGATGTACCAGAAGGGCATCGGGCAGTACGATGCCTCGCTTGTCGGAGTCAAAGACCCCGAGGCACGGCTGCGCTTCTCACCCTACGGAGTCACCAAGAGCGACTTCCAGATAGTGTGGGGACCGATGTCGAAGCGCAACCTCGCCCGCGACATCTCCATCAGCATCGGCACATACGAGAACCCCGACAACATGCCGGGCGCGGACATCTCGCTCGTCCACTATTCCGAGGTCGCCCTGTGGAAAGAGACCAACGGCAAGAAGCCCGAGGACATCATCAAGTCCATATCGGGCGGCCTGAAGCGCGGACACCTCGCCATGGAGGTCTTGGAGAGTACGCCCCGTGGCAGCGGCAACTACTTCCAACGCGCCTACGACGATGCTAAGAACGGAGAGTCGAGCCGCCATGCCGTGTTCATCCCATGGTATTACCTGCTCAACGACATACTGCCCATCAAAGACCGCTACGCCTTCGCCCTGTGGCTCTACCGCAACCGCGAGATGGAGGACTGCCCGATGGACATCCCCGAAGTCAAAGGCAAACGATGCCTCAACAGCGGCAAGTACCTCTGGCACCTGTGGGAACTCGGTGCCACCCTCGAAGGCATCATGTGGTATGTGGTCACCCGACTCGGAATGCCGCGCCAGCAGGACATGGCAAGCGAAGCACCCTCGGACGACATCGAGGCTTTCCTCAACACGGACAACCTCGCCTTCGACCTCTACGACATCCAGAGGATGCGAGAAGCCTACGCGCAGAAGCCGCGCTTCGTGGGCGACATCTACTCCGACTACGCCGCAAAGGAGCGCGTCCTTGAGAACTACGCCTTCGAGCAGAGGCAGGACGGCAGGATGTTCATCTGGAAGAAACCCGAATACGAGAACATACGAGACCGCTACCTCGTAGTGGTGGACATCGGCGGCGAGTGGAAGAAGGCAGACTGGAGCGTGATCCGCGTCTTCGACCGCAAGGCCATGATGGAAGAGGGCAAGGAAGAGACTGTGCTGATGTGGAGCGGCCACGTCCCGCACGACCACTTGGGATGGAAGGCCGTGCAGGTGGCCAAGTGGTATGACAACGCCCTCCTCGTCTTTGAGAGTAACACCCTTGAGCAGCGCGACCAGAACAGGCAGGTTGACGAGGGAGACCAGCTCACCTATATACTCGAGGCGATAGACTACTGCTACGACAACCTATATGTGCGCAGCAACCAACGCCCCGACGAGCTGAACCCGAAGAAGGTGGTGCGCTACGGCTTCCATACCAACAAGCAGACCAAGCCCGACATCGTGAACATCCTTGCAGAGGTCATCCGCAACTGCGACTATGTGGAGCGCGACGAGGAGACCCTTGTGGAGTTCCAGCAGTACGTCCGCAACGAGGGCAGGTACGAGGCGTTGGTGGGCAAGCACGACGACCGACTCATGACCGCAGGCATAGGGCTGTACATATCGAGGCGCAAGATGGACAGGCCAGCCTACCGCGTCGTAGAGAGAGACACACACGAATACCAACACGCAACAACATCATTGGCAGGATTCTGATATGAAAGACTGGAACGGAAACAAACGGAGTGTTTTTGCAACGCTCGGGGCAAGCAACCACAGCGACTATGAAAGGGCGGAGAACGACTACTACGCCACCCATCCCGTCGCCATCGACAAGTTGGCTTCCAAATTTGAAATACCGCAAAAAATATGGGAACCCGCCTGCGGAGAGGGGCACCTCGCCAAGCGTCTGACCGAATTGGGGCATGATGTATTCTCGACCGACCTCGTAAACAGAGGATACGGATCACAACTCGACTTCCTTTCCATAGAAGCCTACCAATACAAAGACCAATATCCCTGCATACTCACCAACCCGCCATACAAGTATGTCACGGAATTTGTGTTGCGCACAATGGAACTCCTGCCCGAAGATGGGTACGGTATCTTCCTGCTTAAAACAACGGCGTTGGAAAGCAAAGGGCGATACGAGAAGATTTACAAGCATACCCCCCCCCAATACTTGTTCCAATTCATAGAACGCCTGCAATGCGCAAGAAACGGCGACTTCGACAAGGTTCAAAAGACGGGAGGCAGCGCAGCCTCTTATGCCTGGTATGTTTTTAGAAAAGGCAACACCCAACCTACACAAATCTATTGGATATGAGAAGCAACACGAAAGACATCACCATCGACCCGATAACGCAGAAGGAGTTCGACGAGGCGGCAGGCGCAGCCTTCGACGCATTCGTCAACGCCTTGGGCGACATCGACTACTCCGAAATGGACTACCAGGAAATCGCCCAGATCTTCTTCTTCAACGGCTTCTACCGTGGCTGCATGGCCATGACCGACAACCCCGACCTGCAAGAGACCATCCACATGATGGCCGAAGAAACGAACTACCAGCTGAAAGAATAATTTTCCTATCTTTGCGGCATGAAAAAATGCCATATCTGCCAAAAGGAGATTCAAGAGGACGATGCCGTCAGGCTCGGATGGAAGTACGATCCTAATCCAATTTTCCTCTGCCAAGAATGCGCCAAGCATTTTAGCAATGCAATCTCACCATCTATCGAAGAAGAACGCAAGTTCGTCAATTTGATAAAAAAGCAAATGGAAACAATCGTATCAGTTCCAAAACAATAACGCCATGAAAGACAAATTAAACGACATCACATGTAACGCGCAATGGACTAAGGATTGTTGTGGTAAACAAGACCTTGACTTTGGAATCATAACCGCAGACACTCGTTATTGGCCAGACTTTTCCGTAATGTGTAGCATTGAGTTTATTTCAAATTATAACCATAACGCAAAAATCGGAGAAGACTCTTATTTTGAAGAAGTTGTTGAACCCGTGACCCTTGCACAAAGTGAAATAATTCATGCAAATAGCGAAGAAGAAGCAAAAAATATGGCTCGTAAATGGTACAACGAACATATTATAGAAGCAATGGATAAAGCACTAAAGATTGTGAGGGGTGAAATCCTCGTTGAATATAAACATTAGCTCATCTACCATCATAGAAGGAGTTTCAGGGCGCGGGCGACAAGATTCGTTCCGCGCCCTGCGTTTTATCCGTTTGTTGTCGGATATATCTCACAATATCAACAATATATCCGATGAATTATTTGTCAACGGATAAGGAGTAATCATATTCCGTTTCATTCTAACAAAACATTGATAGTTTTGCAGCAATAAACATTATCGCAATGAAAGTATATATTATTTTAGACAAGGATTGTAGACTTATTCAAAGAATCTACACCAAGGAGCAAGACTTTGAGAAGTTTGCACGCCTCTACGCGGACGACCACTCTATCGTGGAAGTAATAGACACGATAAAACACAAATTACCAAGAATAGACGAGGAAACCGTGCAAAGATGGGCTATTCAGTTCGACAAAGAGAACGGGGCGATAACCGACATCATCAGGGGCGTTTCTGTCAAACAGGAAAGAATTGACGACTTGTTGAAAAAATGCACAACCACAATCTTTGTTGACGCACTTACAAGAAGCGAGGCAATAGAAAAAGCACAAAAAATCTACAACAATGGCAAAGACTAAAACACATTACACATACGACCCAAACCTCTCCATCGTCAACAACCAGACCAACGAGGAAATCAAGCGAGGTGTAGTCACCAAGACCTGCAAGACAACGGAAGAGTTTGTCAAAATATACCTCAATGCCATTGACGAAATGATGAAACTCGACCACCGCCTCTTCCAAACCCTAATGGTATGCCTAAAAACGTGCTCCTTCGCCGACGACGACAACAAGGATGGCAGCATCGTCTCAAACGACATAATCTTCAAAGATATGTGCCGCGAAGCCATAGGTCCCGGAAGAAACGGCGAACCACTTACCGACGACAACATAAACAATCTCGTTTCCAAACTCAAGCAAATGAACATACTCCAACGCTACAAAGGCAAGGGAAAGTACATCATCAACCCCGCTCTATTCGTCAAAGGAAAGATACCGCAGGAAGTTCTCGTTAAATCACCCAAACCCATCCATCCTAACAAAGATTTTGAGAGATATTCTAACACCCCATGTTAGGTATTCTAACACCCCATGAGAGAATAACTAATACCCCATGAGAGAATGTTTTCACTCAAACAAAAGGAAATCAACAACTTAAAAGCAAATTTCCTTCTTATTCTATTATTGACCCTATTTTCTACCTATTTTTGGAACAAAAAAAATAAGCCAGTCGGAAACTCGCAAAGGTACTGGAAACACACCCCACCCCCACCCAACCTTGCCATAGGGGGTACTACCATCAGAGAGAACAAACGGAGAGAGGAACGCGGAGCAGAAACGACAACGAGAACGAGAGAGGGGAACAACGAGAACTCCGTCTCTGTGTATGCGTGTAACTTGGTACCGTAGGTTGCCATACGACACCCGCTCCACCCCACCCCCACCCCATCGTGCCTATGGGGGTATACCCGACTCCAACAACGCACCCGACTCCTCACACACGCGCACACACGAACCGAAAACGACACGAAACGACACGAAATCGGTAGGGTAGGGGAGAGGTTAACTCGCTGATATACAACACACATACATACACGATACTTTATTCGCGCACAACCAATCGTTTCGTTGCCTTGCCACCTGCGATTTAACATAATGCTTATTATTCCCGAATTGTGGTCATGTCGTTGGCAATCAATCACTTATCCGTTGACACTATTTTCATCGGCTATCCGTTGACAAACGGCTTTCTCGTTGATTTTCAATGTGTTACTTGCTTCCCCTCTCTCCCTTCGTTTCCATTTCCTTCGTTCCTTCCATTGATTGCGTTGGTTTACAGCGTTTTATCCGTTGACTTGAATTTCATCGGATAATGCGATGAGACCAGATCAATGCGATTTTGGGCTTATAGGTTTCGCGTGCGCATACATGAGCCCCTGCCCTTTCGGCAGCTTGTTTGTTGTCCTGATTGAGTCGGCCGGACGGATATATACAACCGCACACACATACGCGGTACATTGTTGTCGTCGTTTTGCTTGTTTAGATTGTGTCTAAATTTCGATGCTATTATATTGTGTAACAATATAAAGAAAATCGTGAGTAAAAAAACACTTGACAAATTTTTGAAATGCCTTATATTGGGGGCAACGAAAACGAAACGAAGTCAAATCCTAAAATCTCAAAATCATGAACAACTTAAATTTTGAACCATTTTCCGGCATGGAGCCTACGCACAGGATCGAGTATTACGACTCGCAGAAATACGGCTGCATATCTTCACCAGCTTACTACTCAACCGATGAGGAAGCAATTGATGCGGCAAAAAAAGAATATCATTTATTTGCTGATACTTATTGCATCATCGTCGTTTCTCGCTACGAGAATATAAACACAAAGGACGTTGAATTAGTCCAAATTTACGAAGAAAGAGTCAATAATAACAATTAAATTTCATCATCATGTTACAAGTTATCAATTATTCGGAAAAGGCTGTCGCCCTGGTAGGTGACACGAAAGAAATTAAGGACACCTTAAAAGCCATGGGCGGCAAGTTCAACCCGCGTTTGAGCTGCGGTGCCGGTTGGATATTCAGCGCGAAGAAGCGCGACGACCTTCAACGCCTGATCACGACGGGCGAAGCCACTACCACGAAGGCAGAACAAAAGTCGGTGCCTGCTGTCTATTGCGGCACTTATAAGAAGTACAACGAAGGCAGCATCGCTGGGGCATGGGTGAGGATCACCGACTACGCCAGCGGCGCGGAAGTGCTGAAAGCCTGCGCGAAGCTGCACAAGGACGAGCGCGACCCTGAATTTATGTTTCAGGACTTCGAGAATTTCCCGGAATGGTTTTATTCTGAGACCATGGGCGCGAAAGAGTTTGATGCTGTGCTGGCATGGTGGAAGGAAGAGCAAGCAAAGCCGCAAGAGAAGGCCGACGCGCTTTTGGCCGCCTATGTCGCGGAAATGGGAGGCGACGACTATTATAGGACGAAGGCGGCAAAGGTGGTGAAGTTGAGCAACGGCGGTTTTTACGTCTTCGACAAACACAGCATCAACACCCGTTTTTGTTTCCACGACGAAGGGCCGGACTACGAGTTTTATAAGAGCCTAACCAGCGACGAGGCGAAACTGAAAGCCTATTTCTTTGCCGAGAATCTGCGCGACTACGACAACCAGGCTGAGAGGCTGACCGACGACGAAACGCCGCACGACTGGCGCATCTATCCCGAATACGACGGGAAAAACGTTTGGACTGTCGGCGACTTCAACAACACATGTTTGTGTTACGGCAATCTGCGTGAAAAGTCTTTGCCGATGGCGGCGGCGGACAAGGCAATAATAGTGAAAGCCTTAAAGGAGCTGCGCGGCAAGATGGAGAAGCGACTGGAGGCGTGGTGGAAGCGTTACGGAAAAGACAAGCTCTATTTGTGGACATATTGGGCGGACGCATGATCCGCCCGCGTCGTCAGGGCGACGATAAACAGACCTCAAGCCCTGAGCGTTGCACCCTTCGGGGTGCAGGTGGTATTAACAACTTAAAACTTTAAATCATGGTTACGATTTACCAAGTAGTTACGAAGATTGACCGCGACGGATGCTGGGACGCAAAGACCGAACACAGCACACTGAAAGAAGCGAGAAAAAAGGCGATAGCCTACCTTAAGGACATCTACGACAGATGTTTCATTTACGCCGAGAACACGGCAGGCGAATACTGGTACCCGCTTTATCTTTGGAAGGACGGCCAAGGCCGTATTATCCAATCAACCGACACGGAATTTATTGAAATGATGATTCACTAACCACTTAAAACTTACAACGATGAAGAAATTATTTATTACGGCAGCTTTGATTATGGCCTTTGGCCTTTGCTGCAACGCCCAAGAGGGCAAGAGCAACATCACGATCACCCGCGAGGGCAAGACCTTCACGGCCGCCAAGAACGCCAGCAAGGGCGCGAGCGGCTACACTCCTACGGGCTACACCTACATCGACACCGACGGGGAAGCCTACGAGATACACACGCACACGACGCAGCGCGGAAAGAACGCAGGGCAGACGAAGTGCTATATCCAACGCACGAGCAAGAACACGGGCAAGACATATTGGAAGGCTATCCCCGTGAAACCCGAAGAACTTAAAGGATAAAGTCCACTGATGAGCAACGCGGAAGGGCGGCGAAACACGGGCGAGAGCCCGTGTCTGGACTAACTTTAAATCTTACAGCAATGAAATTGTCATTTGAATTTGCCGACAGCGAACAGCAGGCACAAGCGATCCGCGAGAGAGTCACGAAGACCCAATCCCGCTACATGAACAAGAAGCACCCCGCTAAGGTCACGCCCTGGACGAGCCAAGACGGGAAGGAACACAAGTTTGTCGTTTGGTATCATGTTTAACAACACTAAATCAATAACAACTATGAGCAACACACTGAAACGTTTCAGGGAAGCCGCCGAGGATTGCGGATTCTCCGTTGCCACCACCGGCAACACGATTGAACTACACCAACGCACCCCAGACGGGCGCGACTGGTGGGAGACTCTGACCTACGACGACGAGGACGACCTTCAGGAAATCCTTGAGGAGCGCATCGACACATGGGAGAGCGATAGCGACAACGACCTTTGGACGGACGACGACGGGGAGCAAGAACCCTGCGAGTCGTTCACCGACGACGAGAACTGGAAGTTGGATCAACTTGAAAGGCTTTACAACCAGTTCGCAATTTAGACTCGTTCTTAATTTAATTATCAATACTTTTGCAAACAATTTAGAAGTTGCGCACGACACGGACTAAGTGCATATTACAATGAGAAAACTAATTAAATCATACAAAAACAACTCCGAAAGATATTGTGTAGCAATATACAAAATAGACAACCATATACGGCCGTATCTCGTTGCAGTGATGGATGCTTTATGCGATTGCTATTTACAAAGGGTAGGATTTAAAACTATTGAAGAAGCAGAAAACTTTGCAGAGGAACAAAACAAAAAATTTAACAAGGAGGACTGACCCATGACACACTCAATCAAAGTTATCATAAACGACCCGAAGACGGGCGACTACGGCGCGGAAAGCGTGTGGGTGTTGGTTGACGATGCCGCCTTTGCCGACTACAAGGCAAGAAAGTCGGGAGGCAGGTACACAGCAATCCTTGACAACGACCCGCTCAACATTGACAAGATGCACGGCGACGAAATCACAATCACGCTGCGCGGCGAAGAGAACCTGATACCGATAATGACGGAGGACTGACCTATGGGAAATAAGAGCCTCGACCTTCGCGCCATCTTCCGCAGGCAGATGAAGTGGCACAACATGAACCAGACCGACCTTGCCGACCTCTTAGGCACCAGCAGGCAGAACATTTGCGCCTACTTCCAAGGCCGCACTAACCTATCATACGCCAACACGGAGAAGCTGCTTGACTACTTCGGGCTGATACAAGAGCCGCCAGCACCAAAGGAGCGGCCAACACACCTCTGACCTTCGGGCGGTGTCCTTCGGGATGCCGCCTTTTTTTGTTTGTTATCCTCTGACTTATAACCAAATTCCGCAAGCAATCCCTTTCCGCTGTGTTTCTTTGCATATAAATTTCTATTGCAATGGGAACAGCAGCACTAATATCACTATTGGCATCGCTCGGCATGGGCATCTACAACTCCGTGCAGAGCGGTCAGAAGATGGACGAATATCGTAGCGCACTCTCGGCGAGGATGGCGCAGAACGCGGCGAAGCAGGCGCAGGCGGAATCGCCCACCCTCTCCCCCGTCGGCCAGTCGTACCTCACCGCAGCCGAGGGCGCATTGAAGAAGCAGACCGACTCGTTGAAGGGCATCGCTGCCACCAGCGGCAGCGGACTGAACGAGGCCAAGGCAAAGAGCGTCTACAGCAGCACTTTGGGCGGCCTTGTGAGCGACTTGTATAGCAAAGACTTTGCCTTGAAGCAGTCAAGACTCAACGCATTGGAGGGCTACGGCAACGCCTTGTACGGACAATATCTCGGAGGCATCGCGCAGCAGGCACAGCAGAACGCACAAGCGGCAAGCCAAGGCTATGCCGGAGCGGTCAGCGCGGCCACCTCGTTCCTCTCGCCCGACACGGCGGGCGGCATTGACCCCGAAAAACTGAACAAGTAAGGAGGCAAGGCTATGGCGTGGGAAGATGAATACAACGACCTGCCTGGACTTGACAAGAAGTTTCGCAGGCAAGAACAAGAGCCTTTGTTGGGTAGCAAGCAGCCGACAGAGCAGCAGGAGGAAGAGACCGATCCATTGGCGGGGCTTGACCTGTTGGGCGGCTTCATGCAGGACGACTATCTGCAAGGCTTGCAGACGCAGGCAAACGATGCGAAGCAGAGGCAAACGCAGTCGATGACGACGATGCAGGGCATCATGGACGAGGTGACAGCCGACATTGAACGCAGGAGGCAGGAGATGAAGCCTCGTTTCACGCAGCAGGAGCTTGACGACAGACGAGCCAAGAGTACGGCGGTTACCATGCTCACCAGCGCATTGGCCAACATCGCCAACGGAATAGCGGTAGGCAAGGGAGGACTCAACGCCACCGTGCCTGACGGATACCAAGCCGCCTACGAGCATTGGAATGATGTGCAGAAGCGGCACAGCGCAAGGCAGGCCGAATACGACAAGTTGACAGATGCAATCAACGCGAACAGATTGGCAAAGGTTAAACTTGAATACGGAGAAGGAAGCGCAGAATATAAGGAAGCGGTTGCCAAGATTGAGAACGAGCTGAACAGGCGTAACAGATTGGCGCAGACTCAATACGAGGTTGCAGGTCGTGTTCAGGTTGCAAAAGAGAACAACGAAAGCAGAGAGAGAGTAGCCGCAATAACGGCACAAGGAGGCGTTGACAAGGCAAAAGTTGAAGGACGATACAAAGTTTCCGTTGAGAAGGAAAAGACCAACCGCGAAAAGGTGAAAGCGGAGAACAGAGGCGTTGACCTTGAAGATTACCGCACATACAACGGCACCAATGGAACGGTCACCATTCCCGACGACATGGATATTGAGGATGGCTACCTTGCAATGGCAAACGCAGCACTTGATTATCTTGATGGCATACAAGAGACTTCAACGAATAGAACAGACCTAAAAAACAAGAGGAAGGCTTTAAGAGAGGCATTGACAGGAAGCAACAAGGATAAAGCGGCAAAGATAAAGAAACTGTCAACTGCAATCGCCAACTCAGACGTGAGTCAAGAAGCCCTTGAAGCAGCATTGAACACACAAACACAAGACGAAGATGGAGGAACAGAAGATGTCAATGACTACTGGAACGAATGACGGTGGTCTTAAAAAGATATACGACAAGAGCGTGAAGGATGGCTATAAAGGCTCGTATGACGACTTCACGACCTACTTCAACGCAAGCGACGAGAACCGCAGGCGTGTATATGACAAGAATGTGAAGAACGGCTACAAAGGCTCATACGACGACTTCATTTCCTTTGCAGGAGCAGGCCAAGCCAAGCAGCAGCCGACGAGATACCAACTCCCGACATTCCAGCCTTACCAAAGGGAGCTTGACGACTCGCCCGCTTCCATCCTATCCCCTACCCAACTCAAGATAGCGCGTGGCGAAATCGGGGAGGGCGACACCTACACCCTGCAACCAGGGGAGGACATAGAAGCCTTCACCCCGCTACCCAACTTCACCCTTGAACAGACCGAAGAAGAGAGGCAGCAAAGACAGCAGCAGCCCAAGCCGCAGCGACAGACCATGCGCGACGGTAGCCGTATGCTCGGACACAACGCAGCCCTTACCCGACTCGCCCAAGAAAACGGCATCGCTACTCAAGGCTTCGAGAACCTGAACGAGCTGGGCGAAGACGCGATGAAGATTTACGCCCTCACCCCGCAAGGCAAGGCGGACAAGCAGAACATGGACAACGCAGCCGAACTCGCCTACGACGACTTCGCGGCCGACTACCTCAAGAACGGAAGCGACCAAGACATCAAGGCGCAGCTTGAACTCGGCAGGCAGAAGCAGATCCTTGAACAGGAGAACGCGGCATTGGCGAAGGACATCGAGGCATGGAAGGCGCACCCAGGCACGGAGCAGCAGCTTAACGCACTCAACGCAAGGATAAGGGACTTGAACAAGAGAATCGGAGCATACGAGGCGGCGGTGGCGCAGTCCGACAAGGCGCAGGAGAAAGTCAACGAGGCTTTCCAGAAGTGGCTTGAGAACGACGACTACTATAAGGCCGTGGCGCAACAGTACGAACAGAACTACGAAGCCACGATGGGCGACTGGTTCGACAGCGCGGCCACTCCCCTATACATGCAGAAGACCAAGGACGAGATAGC
>OCTX012282005.1_pt1 | contig 20055 bp, 14 predicted proteins | sample 1539691 | NCBI WGS metagenome assembly OCTX01 (sample SAMN02144231, study PRJEB22623) | gut metagenome | biome: sheep rumen | host: Ovis aries | place: New Zealand
TTTAGGGTTCATGGCGGGCGAGCCTATGAGTGTTTCGCCGTTGCCCTTGGTGTTGTTGATGACTCCGCATTGAGCACCTACGTTGGTCTTGTCGGCTACGTGTATGTGTCCGGAGAATCCGGCTTGTCCGCCCACCATGCACCAGGCGCCTATCTTGGTGGAGCCGGCCATGCCTACCTGGGCTGACATGACGGTGTTCGCTCCGATTTCGCAGTTGTGAGCCACCTGTATGAGGTTGTCCAGCTTTACCCCCTGGTGAATAATGGTCTGTCCCATCGTGGAACGGTCGACGCAGGTGTTGGCACCTATCTCTACATTATCCTCGATGATAACGATACCCAACTGAGGTATCTTCTCATAGCCTTCAGAGTTGGGGGCGAATCCGAAACCATCGGCTCCGATAACAGCACCGGCATGTATGGTAACATTCTTGCCAATACGGCAGCCGTCATAGATGGTTACATTGGGATAGATGCGACAGCCGTCGCCTATGGTAACGCCTTCGCCGATGTAAGTAAACGGCCCGATGTAGACGTCGTTGCCTATCTGTGCCGTCGGCGACACAAAGGCCAGCGCGTCGATGCCGGTCTTCTTGGGCAGCGACTGTGCGTACAACTGCATCAGCTTGGCTACGCACTCATAGGCATTGGGTACACGGATGAGCGTGGCGCTGACTGGATGCTCCAGCTCCAGGTCGTCGTTCACCAGGACTATACTGGCTTTGGTGTCATAGATGTATTGTGTGTATTTGGGGTTTGAAAGAAACGTGATGGCTCCTTCCTTGCCTTCTTCTATTTTCGCAAATGTGTGGACGGTGGTCTGTTCATTGCCTTCCACCCGACCGCCAATAAAGTCGGCTATTTGTTTGGCTGTAAACTCCATAATATTTAGTTGTAAGTTTTAAAAACGTTGCAAAGGTACTAAAATATATTTAAATACGTTGATAACACAGGTAATATTTACGTATTTTTTTAGATAAGAGTTGCACATTTAAGATTTCTGAAGCTTCTGAGATGTCCCTAACGGTGCCGTCTTTGTAAAGTATTCCGATGGTATCGTCATCGGGGTTGTACATGTCTTTTCCTATCTCGGTAAGCGTCATTAGGTAGTGAGTGTCGCTCAGCGGGATGTTCATTTCGCAGGCTATGCGTCGGGCTATTTGGTTCATATATTCGTCGTCGGGACGCGATTCGGTAACCTCTACCTTGAACAAGTGACGGTCGGTCATGTCGGTGGCCAGCGTGGACAGTATCTTGTCGTCGGCGTGCTTCCAGGCCTTCATGGCGCACCAGATGTCTGAGTCGTCCAGTTCGGCATAGATGCTTAGCGTCTCCTCGTCGAAGGTAACGTCGTTGCGCAGGAAGTAGGAGAGTGCAGGCGAGGCAAAAATGTTATGCCCCTGACGTATCAGGTCACGAGCACGACGCAGCATGTTTACCAATACCTTCTCGTAGCCCACGGCGGTCTTGTGGAGATATACCTGCCAGTACATCAGCCTTCGGGTGGTCAGGTAGTTCTCGATGGAGTATATTCCCTTGGCCTCTACCACAAGACGGTCATCCTTCACGTTCAGCATCTTGATAATGCGTGCCGACCCGATATTGCCCTCGGTGACGCCAGTGAAGAAAGAGTCGCGCCGCAGATAGTCGAGGCGGTCCATGTCGAGTTGTGAGGAAATGAGTTGGTGGAAGATTTTGTTGGGGTACTCGTCTTTGAAGATGCTGATAGCAAGGGCAAGCAGACCTTTCATCTCTCGATTTATGCGTTCCATCATCATCAGCGAGATGTCTTCGTGAGATATGTTACGGATGAGGGTGTGTTCCAGCACGTGCGAGAAAGGGCCATGTCCTATATCGTGCATGAGTATAGCGGCCTGAACGGCTTCTGCTTCAGAGTCGAAGATATAGACTCCTTTTTCACTGAGCGACTTGACGGCTTCGGTCATTAAGTAGAAGGCTCCCAGCGAGTGCTGAAGTCGGGTGTGGCGTGCACCGGGATAGACCACGGAGGCCAGTCCTAACTGGTTGATGCGGTTAAGGCGCTGAAACAACGGATGCTGCACGATGTCGTACAGCAATCCGCGTTTTATCTTAATGAACCCGAAGACGGGGTCGTTGATAATCTTATATTCGTTCATTGGCTTTCATCGGGTGACATGTCGATGGCTTCAAATTTGAACTCTGTGGCGTTCATGTAGCGCACCTCGTAGCCTTTCTTGTATTTCTTCATCAGCTTTAGATACAGCTTCTCGGCTTTTTTCTTGGAGAGGGCATAGAATACCATGCACACCCTGTTGGGCTGGTTCTGCTTCTCGGCAAGGTGGTTCTTAAGCTGGTACGAGTAGTTGTCGCGTCCCATAAGAAACTTGTTCTTAGTCTCTATCCATGCTCCCTCTATATGCTGTATGTCGGTGACATAGATGACGGAGTCCTTAAATGAAGCCGAAAATCCAAACATGTATACCTGGTTGGTTTTCAGACGTTTGGCTTCTGCAGCCGTAACCGTTAATGTAAGTAGTAGGAGTACGATGTACTTCAGAAATTTCATTGTCCTAAATATGCTTTTAATATTTTATTCTTGGTGTTGTTGCGGAGTCGGCGTATGGCTTTCTCTTTGATTTGTCTGACGCGTTCGCGCGTGAGCCCGAATTTGGTACCTATCTCCTCGAGCGTCATTTCCTGCTGCCCGATGCCATAAAATGCCTTGACGATGTTGCGCTCGCGCTCGTTGAGCGAAAGTAAGGCGTTGGCAATCTCTGAACGCAGCGACTCGAGTACCAGTTGGCGGTCGGCCTGTGGTGCGTTGTCGTTAGGCAATACATCAAGCAGCGAGTTGTCTTCGCCGTCCACAAATGGTGCGTCAACAGAGACGTGACGTCCACCAATTAGCATGGCTTCGTCGACCTTTTCTTCTTCAATGCCTGTCTTGTCGGCTATTTCGTTTATTGATGGGCGGCGCTCGTTCTCTTGTTCGAACTTGCTGAGCATCTGGTTTATCTTATTCATTGACCCTACCTGGTTCAAGGGCAGTCTCACGATGCGGCTCTGCTCGGCAATGGCTTGTAGTATACTCTGGCGTATCCACCATACGGCGTAGGAGATGAATTTGAAGCCGCGGGTCTCGTCGAACTTCTCTGCGGCCTTGATAAGTCCCAGATTGCCTTCGTTGATAAGATCGGGAAGGGCAAGTCCCTGATTCTGGTATTGCTTGGCAACGCTAACCACAAAGCGCAGGTTGGCTTTTGTCAATCGTTCCAGGGCTTCCTTGTCGCCCTTGCGAATGCGCTGGGCCAATTCAACCTCTTCATCGGTAGACAAGAGGTCTTCCTTGCCAATTTCTGACAAGTATTTTTCTAAGGCTTCGCTCTCGCGGTTAGTGATTGATCGGGTGATTTTCAGTTGTCTCATGCAATAGTTTTATTGAAAGCCGAATGCAAAAGTAAGGCATTTTTTTGTAATATCCAAAAGAATGCCTTACTTTTTTAACTATTGTCGCAAAAAATGCTTCTCTTTTTTATTCGTTCTGTAGGTAGACGACGAATCCTCCTCGTTTGCCAGTTGGGAATATTCCTTTGATGACGAGCATTTGGTCACCGGCGTCCTTGACAGCCTGCTGCAGGTCGTCGAAACTGCGCATCGGGGTGTCGTTGATGGTCTGTATGATGAAGCCCTTGGGTACGCCAGCGTCCTTCATCTTGCCTCCGTTGACCTTCAGAACCTCCAGTCCGTACGATATCTCGAGTTGCGACTTCTGAGAGTCGGTAATGGGGCGCACGTCAATGCCAAGTACGTCAACGTCAGCATTCTTTACCACCTTCGTGGTGCCTTGCTCGTTCTTCAGCGTCAGCGTGGCGCTCTTTTCCTTTTTGTTGCGGAGGTATTTGATGGTAACCTTGTCACCAGGGCGCTTCTGGGCTATAATGGCCTGCAGTTCGCCAAATTGCTTCACTTTTTGGCCGTCCACATGGGTAATCACGTCGCCCTTCTGCAAACCGGCGTCAGCGGCAGCACCATTGTCTACTACTTTGTCAATATAGATACCCTCCATGGTTCCGAAGTCTTCGACATCCTTGTCCTGATCCTTCATGGCGTCGACGTAGTTTTTCACGTCCATGCCTTGGATGCCTATCATGGCACGCTGGTAAGAGCCGTACTTCTTGAAGTCGTCAACAGCTTTGTTGACGATAGTGGTGGGAATGGCAAATCCATAGCCGATGTTAGAGCCCGTCTGCGAGTATATCATGGCGTTGATGCCGATGAGCTCACCTCGTGTATTGACCAATGCACCGCCCGAGTTACCTTGGTTAATGGCAGCGTCGGTCTGTATCATAGACGATACGCCTTGTCCCATGGAACGTGCCTTGGCCGATACTATGCCAGCCGTCACGGTGTTGTTCAGTCCCAGAGGATTGCCCACGGCCAGAACCCATTCGCCTATCTTCACGTCGTCAGAGTTGGCGATGACGATGGCAGGCAAGTTCTTGGCGTCAATCTTTATAAGCGCCAGGTCGGTGGTCTTGTCGGCTCCGATGATGCGTGCCGAGTATTCCTTCGAATTTTCGTTCAGTGTGACAGTGAGTTCGTCGGCTCCGTCTACCACGTGGTTATTTGTGACGATGTATCCGTCAGAGGAGATGATGACACCCGAGCCTGCTGCGGCACGCTTGGGAGTTTGCACCTGGCGCTGGCGCTTACCATTGTCCTGGCCACGGCCGAAGAAACCACCGAAAGGATCGCTGAAGAAGTCTTCGAACGGATCGGAGTACTCCACAGTTTGAGTCTTCGAGTTGATGACCGACTTGATATACACCACAGTAGGCAGGGCCTTCTCGGCTGCGTATGTCAGGTCCACGGGTTGTCCTGGTGCTGCGGCAGGGGCAGCCTGAGGGGCTGCTTGTGTCTTGTTGCATGATGCTGTTGAAAATGCCACGAACAGCATCAGCATGCCGGGCATGAGGCTTCTTACAATCTTTTTCATAATTTTCATGTGTTTACTTAGTTAATATTCTTTTTTATATTCTTTATTTTGCATTTTTGGTCTGCCTGTTCTGGTTTTCCGAGTGCAAATATAGGGGCAAAAATTGGAATACTGACAAAATGTCATGCTTTTTTGTCTTGATTTAACACTTCCATGCCTGCTGTTAACGGCAGTTAGAATTTAACGCGTATAATGTGAAAAAACTGACAAAATTAACTATTTTGCCAGTTTTTAGTTTTGTATACATCACTATGTCTTAGCGGTTATCTTTGTGCGACGTACTTATGTAATGTTTTGCGTACAGCTCCAGCGCCTGCAAAGAGCTCTTTGACATAGTCTTCTATTTGTTCGCCCAGTCCGGCCTGGTAGAGGTCCAATCCGAAGACGTCCTTGCGCGAGTACAGCTGTTTCAGACAGCTGAAGTCCTGGTTTTGTCGGCCTACTTCCAGGGGTGACACTATCTGCTGCAGTTCCTGTAGCATGGGGTCTGGTGAGGGCTCGAAGGGGGTCAGGTCGTCCTTCAGTCCCTTTAGGTAGCGTGCGTATCCGGCCAAAGTGAGGGGAATAAGAACGAGATTCTTCATATCAAGGCCTCGTGCTATGTATTTTTTTATGGTCTCGCCGAAGCGTATGGGCAGTTTCTGGCTGGTGTCCATGGCTATGCGCTGTGGGGCATCGGGCATGAACGGGTTAGGCAGTCGCTTGTTGATGACAGCACCAATGAATTCGTATGGGTTCAGCACGCCAGGGTCGGTCACTACGGGCATAGCCTCCATGTAACCTATCTTCTGTATGAAGGCTCGTAGGTCATCGTCCTGCATCTCGGCCGAGATGAGGGTGTAGCCAAGCATGCAACCGTAGATGCTCATGGCGGTGTGCAAGGGGTTCAGGCAGGTGGTCACCTTCATGGTTTCGACCTTGTCCACGGTCTCGCGGGTGGTGTAGAGTGCGCCGCCCAAATGGAGTGGGGGACGACCGTTGGTGTAGTTGTCTTCTATGACCAGATATTGAACTTCCTCGGCGTTGACGAAAGGTGCTGTGAAGGTGTGGCGCTCGGTTTCAATATAGTTGTTGTCTTCAAAACCGTCCTGCTGTAGGAGTTCTTTGACTTTCTCGTGCGGACGTGGGGTTATTTTGTCTATCATGGACCAGGGGAAGGTCACCTTGGTCTCGTCCTTCAGGTAGTTGAGGAAGTCTTCTGGCACGAGGGCGTTGGCAACCCAACGTTCGGCGTATGCCATGACGCCCTGTCTTACCTTGTCGCCGTTATGCGAGCAGTTGTCCATCGACTGTATAGTCAGTGGCAGCTGTCCGGCTTGGTAGCGTTCGTAAAGGAGAGCGGTCACTTTGCCTAAGGCGAATACGGGTTTCAGGCCGCGTGCCAGGTCTGCGTCGTTGTAGGAGTAGCCTTTTTCTGTGATGGTGAAGGATATCATCTGCAGGGAGGGCTGTCGGAAGATGTCGACGAGTCGCTGCCAATCCTGGAACTGGTAGTCGGCCTTGAGGGCTTCGGTGACAGAGGCAATAACTTTCTTCTCAATGTTGCCGTCGCTGCGCAGGGCGACGTATAGCGACAGGTTGTCGTAGGGTCGGTAGGCTTTGTCGATGACTTCGAAGTCGAATGTCTCGGCTACGATGACGCCACGGTCGTACTGTCCTGTGTTCAAGGCGTCATTGAGGATGGCTGCAGGGAAGGCTCGGAATATGTTTCCACCGCCAAAGTGTACCCATGTGGGCTCCTTGTAGGTTCTCTCGCGCAGGGCTTTGATGTCAAACTTGGGGAGCTCGTAGCCTTTTTGCTCCCATGCTGCGGCGTTCAACTGGCCGCTAAGAATGTCTTTTAATTTCATAACTTTAGACTGTGAACTATGAATTAATCAAAGAATCCAGGCTGTTTGTAACGTATGCCAAGTTCGCGGTCAACGGTGGCCAGTATGCCTTGCACTTGTCCAAGGGCGAACATGCGTCCCAGGAGTGTGTAGCCGGCATTGTGGCCGTGTGTCGACTCGTCCATGATGCCTCCTGGCTCGTCTGTGAATGTCATGCCGTGGTCTACGCGCATGGGTAGGGTGGGGTTCTGTTGTTCGAAGATGCGTGCCAGCTCTATGATGTCGGCACGGCCGCCCAGGTGAGAGGCTTCGGTAAAGTCGCCGTTGGGGAAAATGTGGCATGAACGCAGGTGTACGAAGTGGGTGCGTGGTGCAAACTCACGAGCCATCTCAACTACGTTGTTGTAGGCTCCTGCTGACAAGCTGCCGGCGCAGAAGGTCAGCCCATTGTGCGGGTTGGGAACGGCGTTGAGGAACCAGCGTATGTCGTCCTCGGTACGCACAATGCGGGGCAGGCCCAGGATTTCGATGGGTGGGTCGTCGGGGTGTACGCACATGTTCATGTCGCATTCCTCGCAGGTGGGCATGATGGCCTCGAGGAAGTACTTCATGTTTTGGCGTAATTGGTTCTTGTCAATACCCTTGTAAAGCTCCAGGAAGTCGCGGAACTTCTGTATCGGGGCCTCGTCGTTCTCTGAGAAGTTGCCGCTGACAAAGCCTTGTGTCTTGATGATGATGTTCTCTACCAGCTTGTGTTCCTGCTCGGGAGTCATGGTCTTGGCCAGTGCGTCGGCCTCGGCCAGCACGTTGCGGTCTATCTTCTCGCCCTGCTCGTTCTTCATTTCGAAGCGGGCCCACTCTTCGCGCGCACCTTGGCGCTTTAGGATGTAGATGTCGAAGTAGGCAAACTCGCCGTAGTTGAAGTATAGGTTTGTTGAACCGTTGGGGTTAAGGTGAGCCAGGTCTGTACGGGCCCAGTCAAGTACGGGCATGAAGTTATAACAAATTGTATGTATGCCTTCGGCCGACAGGTTGCGCAACGACTCCTTGTAAACCTCTATCTGCTCGTCACGGTCGGGCCCACCATATTTGATGGTTTCTACTACGGGCAATGATTCTACCACGCTCCACCGCATGCCGTATGACTCGATGTATTCGCGCAAGTCACGAATCTTTTCGCGTGTCCAAACCTGTCCCAGGGGCACGTCATGCAGCGCCGTCACGATGCCCTCAACGCCAATCTCACGTAGCATGGCAAGGGTTATCTTGTCCTTCTTGCCAAACCATCTCCATGTTCTTTCCATAGTTGTTTATACCTTATATTAATAATATGTTAGTCGTTCAGATTATTTATCAGCTGCGAAGGTACGCAAAAAAAACGGACTGACCAAACAATCAGTCCACTTTCTTCGGATTTAAGATTCTCCTTGATTCTCCGAGGCTGAAGTCTATGCTTCGGAAGAGTAGTAGTTGTGTAGCTCCGCTGTAGTTCACAATATTAGCTACAGCTTCTTCGACGACCAGATGTAGATTCTGCGTCTGACGCTTGCTGAGTCCGGCACCATCGGCTATGGAGAGTGCAAACGCTCTGGCGCGCTTCACCTCATCCATTTCCACTTTTAGTTCCAGTCTCGTCATAGTTGTTAAAAAGCTGATTCTGACTGCAAAGATAGTTCTTTTTTTTGAATCAAGCAAATAATAGAATAATTTTGTCTGTGCCCTTGTGGGTACGGACTTTTTTGTATACAGAGTGTAAAAAGAAAACGCCCCCGTCTTCCATACGAAGACAGAGGCGGAGGCTATCGGTGTGTACACTTCTTTAGCAGTAGTAGCGAAGTGTATGAGCACGCTTTAGCAGAAAGGATTCTCGGTGGGGTAATAATCGCCCTTCGGGAAGTTGTAGTCAATTTCGTCAACGGGGATGCCCATGTACTTCAATACCTCCCACAGGTACTTACCGGTGTGGCCGAACATAACGGCACAGTGGTGCGGATAGTGCTTCTCGATGAGCACGTGGCGGTAGAAGCGGCTCATGTTCTTCACGCCGAAGATGCCGATAGAACCGAACGAACGTGTGGCCACGGGGATGACTTCACCCTGGGCGATGTAGGCACGCAGCTTGGTGTCGGCAGTAGACTGCAGACGGTAGATGGTGGCTGCGCCAGGCTTGATGTCGCCCTCCAGGGTGCCGTTGGTAACCTCGATAGGCAGGTTGCGGGCCATGATGCGCTGGAAGCACATGTTGCAGTTGCAGACCTTGCTGGAGGCCGTGTTGCCGCAATGGAAGCCCATGAAGATTTCCTTGTCGGTGTACTCGTCGCAGAGGAACTTCTTGCCCTTGATGCTCTCCTCGTACATGTCGTTGGGTACGGTGTTGTTGATGTCGAGCAGCGTTACGGCATCCTGGGTGATGCAGGTACCGATGAACTCGCTGAGCGTACCATAGATGTCGACCTCGCAGCTGACGGGGATGCCGCGGCTGGTCAAACGGCTGTTGACATAGCAGGGCACGAAGCCGAACATGGTCTGGAAAGCAGGCCAGCACTTGGTGGTCAGTGCTACGAACTGGCGGCAGCCCTTGTGAGCCTCTACCCAGTCCATTAGCGTCAGCTCGTACTGAGCCAGCTTGGGCAGCACCTGGGGAATCTTGTTGCCGTGTCCCAGCTCCTGAGCCATATCCTTCACAACGTCGTCGATACGGGGGTCGCCGGCGTGCTTCTGGAACGACTCCAGCAGGTCCAGCTCTGAGTTCTCTTCAATCTCAACATCGAGGTCGTACAGCGCACGAATGGGGGCGTTGCAGGCCAGGAAGTTGTTGGGACGGGGACCGAAGCTGATAATCTTCAGGTTCTGCAGACCTACAATGGCACGTGCAATGGGCACGAACTCGTGAATCATTTCGGCGCACTGAGCGGCATCGCCTACGGGCTCCTCGGGAATGTAGGCGCGGGTCTTGCGCAATGACAGGGCATGGCTGGCGTTCAGCATGCCGCAGTAAGCGTCGCCACGACCGTCAATGAGGTCGTTCTGAGTCTCCTCGGCGGCAGCACAGAACATGGCAGGACCGTCAAAGTACTTGGCCAGCATGGTCTCAGAAATCTCAGGACCGAAGTTGCCCAAATAGACACACAATGCATTACAGCCAGCCTTCTTGATGTCCTCAAGAGCCTGGCACATGTGAATCTCGCTCTCAACGATGCAGATGGGGCACTCGTAGATATCGGCAGCACCGAACTTCTCTTCGTAAGCCTTTACCAAAGCCTTGCGGCGGTTGACAGCCAGTGTCTCGGGGAAACAGTCGCGGCTCACCGCAACGATACCAATCTTAATAACAGGTACATTCTTCATAAGTTAATACTAAAAAGGGGTTTAAATTAAAAGTATTTGTTTAATGTCGTGTCATTAGAATACACTTTTTCTGAATAGTTATGCTTTGCCCTCGACGGCAGCCTGCTCAATGGAGAGTCCGCGGCGGTAGTTTTCGATGTAGCGGTTGAAGCCTTCTACGTCAGCAGCCGTGGGAGCTATCTCCGTGCCGTTGTTGCCGGCAAAGACCACATGCTCCAGATAGTCGGCCAGGTTCATGCTCTTCTTGTTGACCATGTAGCCTGCAAGCAAGGCTATACCCCATGCGCCGCCTTCGCCTGCCGTCTCCATAACCGAGATGGGCGAGTTGAGGGCAGCAGCCAGCATGCGCTGTCCGACGCCAGGAGTCTTAAAGTAGCCGCCATGACCGGTGATACGGTCCACCTGAACGTGCTCTTCCTTCAGCAGGATGTCGTTACCAAGCTTCAGCACGCCGATGGCACCATACAGGTGGGCACGCATAAAGTTGGCCAGATTGAACTTGTCGTTGGCCGAACGGACGAAGAGGGGACGGCCCTCTTGCAGTCCTGTAACAGGCTCGCCCGAGACGTAGTTGTAGCTGATGAGTCCGCCACAATCGGCATCGCCCTCCAGCGCCTTGTTGAACAGCTTGCCATAGAGCTCGTTCATATCAACGGGAACACCCAGCATTTGCTGGTACTCCTTGAACAGCGAGACCCAGGCGTTGATGTCAGAGGTACAGTTGTTGCAATGCACCATAGCCACCAGGCTGCCGTCAGGTGTGGTCACCATGTCAATCATCTCGTAGGGCTTTGTCAGCGGCTTCTCAAGCACAATCATCGAGAACGACGACGTGCCGGCCGAGACGTTGCCCGTACGCTGTTTGACGGCATTGGTGGCTACCATGCCCGTACCGGCGTCGCCCTCGGGAGGACAGACGGGGATGCCGGCCTTCAGGTGGCCGCTTACGTCGAGCCGCTTGGCACCCTCGGGGGTCAGGAATCCGGCCTGCTCGCCGGCGCTCAGGCTCTTGGGCAGTATGTCAAGCAGCGTCCACGAGAAGCCCTTCGGGGCTATCAGTTCGTTGAACTTCTTAACCATTTCGGCATCGTAGGTCTTTGTGGCGGGATCGACGGGAATCATGCCGGAGGCATCGCCCACGCCGAGCACGAACTGACCAGTAACCTGCCAGTGGACATAGCCTGCCAGCGTGGTCAGGTACTTGATGTCGCTGACGTGCTCCTCGTTGTCCAGAATGGCCTCGTAGAGGTGAGAGATACTCCAGCGCAGGGGAATGTTGTAGTTAAACAGTTTCGAGAGCTCGGCAGCGGCCTTGCCCGTATTGGTATTGCGCCAGGTGCGGAAGGGCACCAGTATCTGCTGTTGCTCGTTGAAGGCCATATAGCCGTGCATCATGGCCGAGAAACCGATGGCGGCCAGCGACTCTATCTCGCAGTCGTACTGCTTCAAGACATCCTTGCGCAGTTCGGCGTAACAGTCCTGAAGTCCGTACCAGATGGCCTCCGTGCTGTATGTCCACAGACCGTCAACCAACTGGTTCTCCCACTCGTGGGAACCCTGGGCTATGGGCTTGTTCTGCTCGTCAATGAGCACTGCCTTGATGCGGGTTGAACCGAATTCGATTCCTAAAATGGCTTTACCAGCCTCAATGGTTTGCTTTGCGTTCATAATGTTTCTTTATTGTTTTTGGGTTTTGTCTTGCAAAAGTAGTTCTATTTTATGAGAAGACCAAATATTTCTTTTAAAAACGCGCAATTTTGGAAAACTTTTGTATCTTTGCAGCCATTTTAACGAATACCCCGTCAGCATGTTGACTGGAGAAAGTCGTCACCATCCTCTTCCTGAACGTAAATTAACCGTCTGGCAAGCGTTCATGTCCAGTATGTGTCCAGTATATGTCCAGTATTTCTTCAGTCAAACACTGAACATATACTGAAGAAATGATGTACCTGTAGTGGACAATCTTCCTGACATAACAGCGCTACAACGAAAGTAAGAAGTGTCACCATATCTTTAAAAAAAACAGGAACGGGTTATGTAATCAGGACATAACCCGTTCCTGTTGATAAGAAATTATTCTTTAAGGTTATTTCAATGCCTTGTTCAGCATGAAATACATCTCGTTGTTGCGCAGCGTCTGCTTGAAGTCATAGGTATTGGTCTGCTTGTTGATCTTGACATACTCAATACCCTGAATTTCGGCAAAGTCCTCCCAGAACTGCTCGGTGAGGTCGTATGAGAAGGCAGAGTGGTGCGTGCCACCAGCCAGAATCCATGCACCGGCACCAATCTCGAACGTGGGCTGGGGCACCCAGAGGGCGCTGGCCACGGGCAGGTTGGGCATGGGCTTGGGCTCGATGCACTCCACCTCCTGAGAAATCAGACGGAAGCGGTTGCCGAGGTCTACGACGGTAGCCTTGATGCCGGGGCCGGTCTTTGATGTGAACACGAGGCGGGCAGTCTGCTGTTTGCGGATGCCGATGCCGAGGAAGTGAACTTCGAGTTTGGGCTTGTCGACGGCAATCAGCGGAGTGACCTCGAGCATGTGGCTCTGAAGACAGCTGGAGCGGTCGCCGGCGAAGTTAAGCGTGTAGTCCTCGAGGAAGGCACAGCCAGAGGGCAGTCCCTGTGATGCATACCATACGGTGCGATAGAGGCAGGCCGTCTTCCAGTCGCCTTCGGCGCCGAAGCCGTAGCCCTCGGCCATCAGGCGCTGAGAGGCCAGGCCGGGAATCTGGTCGAAACCACAGAAGTCAGGCTGGTCGATGTCGGCATCGCCAAGGTCGTCGAAGTTGGTGGTGAAGGCCGTGGCGCCCTCGTCTTTCAGTACGCGGCGCAATGCAATCTCGGCACGTGCGGCATTGCGCACTTTCTGCCAGTAGACCTCCTCGCCCGATTCGTCAATCTTGATGGTGTACTGTTGCTTGTACTCCTCGACCAGTGCATCGACTTCGGCATCGGTGACGCGGCGCCAGTAGTCCATGACGGACGATACGGGGTAATAGTCTACGTGATAGCCCAGTCGCTGTTCGAACTCCACGCGGTCGCCATCGGTCACGGCCACATTGTTCATGTTCATGCCGAACATCAGGCAGCGCACGTTGTGAGCGTCAGCAACACCGGCGCAGACGCGGGCCCAAATGGCTATCTGCTCAAGGGCTTTCTGGTCTTTCCAGTAGCCGCAGACAACCTTGCGTGGAACGCGCATACGAGTGCAGATGTGTCCGAACTCTATGTCGCCGTGAGCACTCTGGTTAAGGTTCATGAAGTCCATGTCCATGGTCTCCCAGGGTATCTCGGCGTTATACTGTGTGTGGAAGTGGAGGAGGGGCTTTTGTAGGGCTTGCAGGCCTTTAATCCACATCTTAGCGGGCGAGAAGGTGTGCATCCACGTGATGATGCCCACGCACTTCTTGTCGTTGTTGGCAGCCTTCATCACGTCTTCTACCTCTACGGACGAGTTGGCTGTGCCCTTGTAAACCACCTTGATAGGAATAATGCCACTATTGTTCAGTCCGTCAACCATCTCCTTAGAGTGTCCGTCAACAGCCACAACAGCGTCACCTCCGTAGAGCAACTGCGCACCAGTTACCCACCATAATTCCAAATTCTCAAATGCTTTCATTATAGTTTGTCTTTTTTAGGTTATTACTTTTTCTTCTGTCCATAATAGGCGTTCGGCCCGTGCTTGCGCGAGAAGTGCTTCTCGACAAGCAAGGGGTTCATCTTGGTATCGGGGTTCACCACGAATGAGATGAAGGCCATCTTGGCACATTGTTCTGCCACTACGGCATGATAGACGGCCTGGTCGGCATCCTTACCCCAGGCAAAGGGACCGTGGTTCTTTACAAGAACGGCAGGAGTGTGCACTGGGTTGATATTGTCCTTCTTGAAGCGGTCGACGATGACCACACCTGTCTCTTTCTCATATTCAGGCATCTGGTCTGCCGTCATGGCCTCAGTGCAGGGAATGCAGTCGTGGAAGTAGTCGGCATGCGTCGTGCCGATGTTGGGAATGTCCTTTCCGGCCTGTGCCCAAGCTGTGGCATAGGTGGAGTGGGTATGCACAATGCCGCCCAGTTCGGGGAATGCCTTATATAAAATAAGGTGAGTAGGCGTATCGCTGGAGGGATTCAGGTCACCCTCGACCACCTTACCGGTCTCGAGGTCTACTACAACCATGTCCTCGGCTTTCATCACGTCGTACTCCACGCCGGAGGGTTTAATGACTACGAGGCCTTTCTCACGGTCGATGGCAGACACGTTGCCCCAGGTAAATATCACGAGGTTGTGCTTCACAAGGTCAAGGTTGGCCTTGAATACTTTTTGTTTTAGTTCTTCTAACATTTTAGCTATAGTTTGAAATGTGGTTCAACATTATATACTTTCTTATTAAAACGATATAGGGCAGCGCCGCGTCGTGAGTTTATCTTGTCCACAAGTTCTGTCTTCTCAATATACTCCATGTCTTTGATGCGCTTGCGGAAGTTTCGCTTGTCTATCTCCTCACCGTTGACAGCTTCGTAAAGACGCTGCAACTGGGTCAGCGTGAACAGGTCGGGCAGCAGATTGAAGCCTACCGGCTCGGTACGCATCTTCTGCTGCATCAGTTTGCGGGCCTTCTTTACCATATCGTTGTGGTCGGAGAAAAGATGGGGGATGTCGTCTACACTGACCCACTCAACTCCGTGCTCCAACATCAGCTTCTCATCATAGTCCTTGACGTTGATGAGCGCATAATAGGCTACAGAGACCACGCGCTCACCAGGGTCACGGTCGACACTGCCAAAGGCTCCTACCTGACGCATGTAGACATTGCGCATGCCTGTCAGCTGGAAAAGCGTACGGTTTGCGGCGTCATCTATGCTCTCGGTGTTGCGAACGAAGCCTCCGTAGAGACTCCATTCGCCACGACCAGGGTCCATCTGCCGTCGACCTATGAGTATCTTCAGCTTGTTGTCGTCGAAGCCAAAGATGATACAGTCGACAGATAGGAAGATTTTCTGATGTTCAAAATAGTAGGATGTCATTGCTTACCAAAGTGCGATATAGAGAATGGCAAGGATGATAATGACACCATAGGCACCAATCTTGAAGGCACTGTCTGTACGGAACAACTTCAGGTCGATATCGACAGCCTTCGGATCCTGAACCTTGTCTTTAGCGTTGGAGCGAAGGTAAATGCTCAGGGCGAAGAACATGCTGGCGAGGAAGAACATAGCCTCGAAGCCGTACACGCGAAGTTCAGGCTTGTACATGCCATAGATGCCAACAACCAAGGAGATAAGCGTAGCGTAGAAAAGACGGTCAGACCACTTCAGTTGCTTCTTCACAGCCCACAACTCCTGTTGCTTTGCCGGTACGGTGTTCTTAGAATGGAACGACAAGCCGAAGAACATAATGCAGAGGCAGACGAATACGTAGCCCATACGAAGCAGGAACGGTGTGTCGGGCATCATAAACTTGAACAAGATGGAGAATACGAATGTACCGATGGCCGTTGCAACGGCTGCCACTCCGGAAGCACGTTTCCATAGCAGGCCGAGTCCGAAGATGACCACAACGCCGGGATATACAAAGCCAGAGTACTCCTGAATGATCTGGAAAGCTTGGTCGGCACTCCCCATGATAGGATATACGGCTATCAGGGCCATAATCAGTGCACATACAGAAGTCATACGACCAACGTTTACCAACTTCTTCTCGGAAGCATTCTTGTTGAAGAACTGTTTGTAGATATCCATTGTGAAGATGGTTGACGTTGAGTTGAACATAGATGCCAGTGACGAAATAACGGCTGCAGCCAAGGCGGCAAACGACAGACCCTTCACAACGACAGGGGTGAAGTTACGGATGAGGAATGGATAAGCATCGTCAGAACGGGTAATCTCACCAGCCAGCGACTCATAGAGCTCAGGCTTCTGCGACATAATGTAGAAGGCGCACACACCGGGAATACATACGATAAACGGAATAAGAATCTTCAGGAATGCTGCGAAAATCATACCTTTCTTAGCCTCGGCCAGAGACTTGGCTGCTAGACCCTTCTGAATGATGTACTGGTTGAAGCCCCAGTAGCCAAGGTTGGTAAGCCATAGGGCACCAACAATCACTACGATACCGGGAATGTCGAAGTAGGGATCAGAACCAATAGGGTTGCCTTCGGTGCTAAGGATAGCCTGACCGGTAGCCGTCAGACCGTCGATGTCAGGATAAAGTTCGGCATTACGTGTTACAATGAGGTTGAAGTGCTTGTCACCCTCGATATTCCCCAGCTCTGTTACTATCTTACCCAAGGCGGAAAGGGCATTATCGGCGTTTACATAGGGAGCAATGACGTCAAGTGCAGCATAGGCTGTTATCAGACCTCCACCTACGAGGAAGGTCACCTGCATCACGTCTGTCCAAGCTACTGAAGCCAGACCACCGTAGATTGAATACAAACCGGCAATGACGAAGAGACCGAAGATAATCCAAAGCAATGTCATGTCCACATTCATACCCAGGAAGACACCAGCTACAGCAGGCAGACCCAGAATCTGCTTGATAGCCAATGCACCCAGCCATGCTACAGACGTCAGGTTGATGAAGACATACAGAAAGAGCCAGAAGATGGAGAATGCCAGTCCTACGCCCCAATTATAGCGCTCGCGCAGGAACTGAGGAATGGTGAAAATCTTCTTCTCAATCATTACCGGCAGAAGGAACTTTGCCACCACAATCAGCGTGGCTGCGGCCATCAATTCGTAGGCTGCCATGGCAATACCCGACTTGAAAGCCGAGCCTGACATACCGATAAACTGTTCTGCCGAAATGTTGGCTGCGATGAGCGAGGCGCCCACAGCCCACCATGTCAGGGTGTTACCTGCAAGGAAGTAGTCGCTTGATGATTTCTCTTCTCCTTTCTTGTTGCGTGAGAGAAAAATACCCATGCTCACAAGAATAATGATGTAGGCTATAAAGACCATATAGTCAGCGGTCCTAAAGCCATTGTTGCTTAACGCATTGATGATTGTTTCCATTTGTACAGTTTACATTATATAGTTTATTTCTTTGCTTACTTCGTAGAGAACTTATAGGCTGCATGGCTGTAGTACTTCTCACCTGGCTTCAACACGGGGCTTGCCCATTCAGGATGGTTGGGGCTGTCAGGGAATTTCTGACTCTCCAAACATACGGAAACATGCTTCGGATATTTTATTCCATGCTTGCGGACGATGTCAGCATCGCGTCCTACTCCCTGGAAATTACCGCTATATACCTGAACGCCAGGCTCGTTTGTGTACATCTCCATCAAAATGCCTGTCTTGGGTGAGTAGAGCGAAGCACATACCTGTGTGTCGTCTCCCTTGCCGTCCTTCCAAGTGTTTAGACAGAAGTTGTGGTCGTAGCCGGTAGCGTTCTGTATCTGGTCGTAAGCTGCATTGATGCTGTCACCTATGGCATGAGCAGTACGGAAGTCGAACGGAGTACCCTCAACGTCTCGAATCTCACCTGTGGGGATATACAACTTGTCAGAAGCAGTAAACTTGTCGGCATTGACATACAGTACCTGGTCGTAACCGGCTTGTGTGAAGTCACCAGATAGGTTGTAATAGTTGTGGTTCGTCTGGTTAATGATAGTCTCCTTGTCGGTGGTAGCCTCCCAAGTCATGTCCAGTGTGTTGTCAGCAGTTACTTTATAGGTGGTGACCGCTGTTACGGTGCCGGGGAAACCATTTTCGCCGTCCTGCGCAACGATGGTCAGCTTTAGAATTGAGTCGCCTATCTGTTCTGCTTCATACACCTGATTCATCCATCCTGTGGTACCGCCGCCATGCAGGCTGTTAGGTCCGTCGTTCAGACGCAGCTGGTAGGTGGAGTCGCCCAAGGTAAACTGACCGTTCTTGATGCGGTTTGCATAACGGCCTACGCTGGAACCATAATCACTGGGGGAGTTCAGAGTGTCTGCATACTGATGGATGTTGTCGAAACCCAACACAACGTCTACCTGTTTGTTGTCACGATCAGGCACTACAAGGCTGACCACGCGGCCACCATAATTGGTGATGCAGACTTCCATTCCATTGTTGTTCTTCAACGTGTAGAGCTTAACAGGCTTTTGGTTAATCAGCGTGTCAAACTTGGCAGGGTCAAGCCCTGATACCGTTAATGCCTTCTGTTCACCAGAAGCACATGCAGTCAACAGGGCTACTGCCACTGTCATTCCTTCAAAAACATGTTTCATGTCTTTCATTTTTAAATTGTTTTTAGTTATATTATTGTAATTTTGGCTGTAAAATTACTATTAATTTCCGAAATGACAAAGGCTTTTCTAATAAAAAAGACAGCGCGAGTGTATTTTTTACACTTCACGCTGCCTTTTTAACTCTTTTTTAATCTTCAACAGAGCTTTCTTGAACCATCGCTAATGACTACGTCATATACTTTTGGTTCATGGCCGTATTTTTCGTTGAATCGTTTCTTTGCATCTTCAATGAATTTTCGGTACAGATCGTTGCGAACCAGATTGATGGTACAGCCGCCAAAGCCACCTCCCATGATGCGCGAGCCAGTGACGCCATTCTCCTTGGCAATGTCGTTAAGGAAGTCTAATTCCTCACAACTTACCTCGTAGTCCTTTGACAGTCCCTCATGAGTCTGATACATTAACTCGCCAACTTTCTCATAGTCGCCTTCCGTAAGGGCGTCGCATACGGCAAGCACACGGTCTTTCTCACCAAGAACGAACTTAGCTCGTCGGTAGTCTTCCTCGCTGACTTCCGCCTTAATTTCATCCAACTCTTCCCAACTGCAGTCGCGCAATGTCTCATACTTGTTTTCCGGATGCTTGGCTGCAATGTGCTTTACGATGGTTTCACATGAGTTGCGACGGTCGTTATATGGTGATCCAGCCAGCTGGTGTTTGACAACGGAGTCTAATAGTACCAGACGGTAGCCGTCGGGCTTGAAGGGGAAATATTCAAATTCCCTGCTTCTGCAGTCCAGTCGCATCAGACAACCAGACTTTCCGAAAACAGAAGCAAACTGATCCATGATGCCACAGTTGACACCACAATAATTGTGTTCGGTAGCCTGACCTGCGAGGACCATATCCCATTGTGATACTTTGTTGTCGCCGAAAATGTCATTAAGCCCATAGGCAAAACAACTTTCCATGGCAGCACTCGATGACATGCCGGCCCCTAAGGGAACGTCACCTGCAAAGGCAATGTTAAAACCTTTTACGGGGACGCCCAACTTGCTCATTTCTAAAGCAATACCATAGATGTACCGAGCCCACGAAGCCCTAGGCCCGTTAGGGTCGGAGAGCTTGAAGTCAACACGGTCTTTCAGGTCTATAGCATATGCCATCACTGTATCTTCCGTGCCGTTTGCTCGCATCTCGGCTACAACCCCTTTGTCAACTGCTCCAGGAAACACGAAACCGCCATTATAGTCAGTGTGTTCGCCTATCAGGTTGATACGTCCAGGTGAAGTGTAAACACTTCCTGTTTTGCCGTCAAAATGCTTGACAAATCGGTTTCTGACAAATTCAATATCCAGCATAACCTATTGTTCTTTAGGCATTAATACCGAAACGATAAACGGTTTTCTGCTTATATTGTTGTCCTGGGTTCAGTACCACAGAGGGGAAATACGGGCGGTTAGGACTGTCAGGAAAGTGTTGGCATTCGAGACAGACTGCTGAACGACGTGGGAAGGTGGCCCCGTTGGCGCCTTTGTAGCCGTTGGCATAGTTGGCGGTATAAAGCTGCATGCCTGGCTCCGTCGTATAGCATTCAAGGGTACGGCCGCTCTTCGGGTCTGTAATACGGGCTGCAAAGCTTAACTCGCATTCTTCTTTTTTGTTGAGCACATAGTTGTGGTCATAACCTTTACCAAACTTAATCTGTTCGTT
>OCTX012242733.1_pt1 | contig 20054 bp, 19 predicted proteins | sample 1539691 | NCBI WGS metagenome assembly OCTX01 (sample SAMN02144231, study PRJEB22623) | gut metagenome | biome: sheep rumen | host: Ovis aries | place: New Zealand
GACAGCTATCCCATCACCCTCAACCGCATCCAGTATGCCTGTCCTGTAAACAGGCAAAAGTACGAAGGGTTGCTGGATGAGAATGGCGGATATGTGAACAGTCTGGAAAATGCAGAGAAGATTATTTCCAATAATGTTCTGGCCTTGCGAAACCTGATGGGAACAGACCATTATGGCTTTATGGCGCAACTCTGCGCCTATAAAGACATGGCGGGCAGCTTCGACAACTGGCGCAGTGATGAGGATGAACTCCAGCGCGTCCTTGCCGACACAACGATGACTACCGATGAGTGCAAGGAAGCTGAGGCCAGTTTTCAGTCACCCGGCAAGATGATGCCCCTCTATCTCAGCATACTTTCTGATGCCTATATCCACCAGAAGGCGGAGGCTTTCTATGCCGCGAAGATGGCACAGACTGAACTCTCCACGCCATTGCCGGCCGACAACCCCTCTGCCGACCTTATCCGAAAGTTCTCTGCCAAATATCCCGGCCGCTTCCTGATGATAGACTTCTGGGGAATGGGCTGCGGTCCCTGCCGCTCAGCCATCCAGAACAGTAAGAACCTGCGGGCAGAGGTCGCCAAACGCGATGACATCAAACTCATCTTTATCGCCGGCGAACGAACTGCCGAGGGTAGCGAGGCCTATCATAACTATGTAAAGGAATGGCTTGCCGACGAAGAAACCATCTGTCTTTCCAACACCGACTTCACCCGTATGCAGGAGCTCTTCCGCTTCAACGGCATCCCCCACTACGAGACCATCACGCCCGATGGCCGCCGTGTGCGCGATGACCTCAACTTCAACGGCTACTACAACTTCGATTTCACGTTGAACAGGCTGAAAGAGAAATTCAAGTAAAACATTTGTCTTCAAGGATAACACATATTATAAAAAATTCGTACCTTTGCAGCAGGAAATCAATATCAACGATGAAGAAGTTTTGCGATTTTATAGTCCGTTGGATGGGTATCATGGTATTGCTGGTCGCAGCCCTGTCCTTGCTTTGGCCTGCCTCGTTCCTTTGGATCGACACATGGACCATCAACCCTCTGCTGGGAGTCATCATGTTCGGAATGGGACTGACTCTTTCACCGCATGATTTCAGAATCGTACTGAGCCGGCCCAAGGAAATTCTAATAGGCTGTCTAACACAGTTTACTGTGATGCCTCTGCTGGCATGGTTGCTGACATGGGCTTTCGACCTTCCCAAGGCACTTGCTCTTGGTGTGATCCTTGTAGGCTGTTGTCCAGGGGGTACGGCATCCAACGTCATCACATATCTGGCAAAAGGAGACCTGGCCCTGTCTGTAGGAATGACAGCCGCTTCTACCCTACTCGCCCCTCTGCTTACCCCTCTGCTGGTATGGCTTATAGCGGGTACAATGGTAGATGTTGACACCTTGGGCATGTTGCAAAGCATCCTTTATGTAGTGATAGCACCTATCGTGGGCGGACTGCTCTGTCAGCGGTTCCTGCCATCTTTGACAAAGTGTTTTGTTCCCTATCTCCCTTCCCTCTCATCGATTGCTATCGCGATGGTGGTAGGCATCGTTGTATCACATAATGCCGACCGATTAATGGTCGGTGGTCTGCTGGTGGTCTTCGTGGTGATGGCCCACAATCTGTTAGGTCTTGCCATCGGCTTCCTGCTCGGTCGTCTGTTACGGTTATCCAGCCCCAAGAATATTGCCCTTAGTATCGAAGTGGGCATGCAGAACTCCGGACTGGCCTCCTCGTTGGCTGTCCTCCATTTTGCGGCCTATCCCCTTGCAACCATTCCCGGTGCCATCTTCAGTGTATGGCACAACATCAGCGGAGCGCTTGTTGCCAAATTCTTCCAGTCGAGAGTCCAGAGGACAGTGTAATGTTGGGAGATCTTTATTTTACACCTCGAATATTGTAACAAATAAAGATATGTATAAGAAACTTTTATTGATAGTATCTTTCGTGACAGTTTGCATACAGGTTCATGCACAGTCACTGGCTCAGGAGTTTAAGCGCACAAGCAATGGAAATCCCATCAGTGGTAGCGTATTCTGCGCAGACCCCACAGCACTCGAATACAACGGACGCCTCTACGTCTATGGTACCAATGACCATCAGGAATTCATTGCCAATGGTAAGAAAGGTGATAACACCTACGGTAATATCAAATCGATCGTTGTCTTTTCCACGGCCGACATGGTAAACTGGACATTCCACGGCACAATCGATACGAAGAAAATTTGTAAACAATGGGTAACCTCTCCATGGTATCAATCCTATGGAGTCTCATGGGCACCATCCGTGACATGGCGCACCACTGAGGATGGTACTGACGAGTTCTTCCTTTACTTCTGCAACAGCAGTCACGGCGTTGGCGTGCTGAAGGCTAATTCTCCTATAGGTCCCTGGAAATCGCCCCTGAACAAGTTGATGATTCACTACGATTCTCCTGGTGCTTTCCCCATGGGTACCTCAGCCAATTTCGACCCAGGTGTGGTCGTTGACGACAATGGTGTAGGATGGATCTCTTTTGGTGGACTGAATGATGATGGTAAGATCCTTCCCGATAACGCCCGTATTGCAAAACTGAAGCCCTCAATGACCGAACTCGACGGTAAGGCTGTCCGCATTCCAGCCCCCTATCATTTCGAGGCTAACGAGCTGAACGTCATCGGTGGGAAATATGTCTATACCTATTGTTCTCATTGGTCGCGCAATGATGCTGATTGGAACAACTATAAGAAAGAGAAGGGTATCAACGCCACCATTCCAGGAGGAGGCACCATGTGCTATATGGTCAGCGATAATCCTTCCGATCCTGACTCTTGGGTTTACAAAGGCGCTTACGGGCCAGGAGTATCAGGTAATAACCACTCGCACCTTCAGAAATTCAAGGGCAACTACTATCACATCTACCATAACCACGGAAGTGTCCTGTTGGATGAAATGAAAAAAGCAGGTGCCGTGGACGGCAGTGCTGGCGATTACCGTTCTATATGTATAAACAAAGCGACAGTGAGTGAATCATCAGCCACTGTTAATCCCGTCACGCTGAACCTTGAAGGTTGCGACGCCATCGACACGATGAACCCCTATGAATTGCAACAGGCAGAAACCATGGCTACTTCTGGCGGAATTGAATACGATGACTTCTCGAATGTGAAAAAGAATACCAAAATCAGCGACCTGGGTAACGATGCATCCGAGAATATGCAGGTGAAGATGTCGGCGGGTTCTTGGACATATGTGCGCCATGTGGATTTCGGTACCAATGGCGCATCGAAAATCATGCTGCGCGCCAAGGGGGAAGGAACTGTTGAGCTTCGTCTTACCAGAAAGGGAGCCAAGGCTTCCGCCACCTTCAATATCTCGTCTGACGAGATGGACGACTATGTTGTCGATGTCGATCCCAGTAAGGTCTTTGGTACGAAAAACATCTACTTGATCGTTACCTCCGGCACTGATCTCTACCTCGATGCCTGGCAGGCTACAGAAGCACAGACTGAGGGCATTGTTGATATTGAGAGCAATGAACCCGTCAAACGAAAAGTCTATGATCTCTCAGGTCGCCGCCTTCCTGAGACCCATCAACACCATGGCATCGTCATCGAGCAATATGTTGACGGGAAGGGAAAGAAGTATAATCGTAAGAGAATGTAAACAGGTATTATTCGGAGCCGTCGTTCCGCTGGTAACTGAACGCATCGACATCAACAAATCCACCCTTCTTCTTCGTGGCATAGCAGAAGATACCGAACTTCGTTCCCATGAAGAAACGTCGCCAATCGAAACGCATACGGTAGTTGGCTGTGCCGATTTGTGTCCATTGGGTGCCGTCAAGACTATAGTAGAAGTTGGCGGCATCCTTTCCCCCACGTTCACCCGGGCGGAAATCACCATCAATACGCAACCACACCTTTGACTGTTTCAAAGGCACCTGCTCGATAGTCTTCTCTTCCGTCTTCGTAACCAGTTTATCACGGTCAGATAGTTCTACCGTCATCTCTGTCATTTCCAACAGTAGCTTACCTCCTTGTTTCTTCACGATGAGAGCACCTGTATCACTGTTGAAAGCAGCCAAACCGGCACAATCGCCATCCTTCATGTGTGACACGTCCATGGCGATCGAGCCACTACAGGTTGGACCCTCCATACGTTGCGTTAGCGTGTTCGGAGCCAGATAGAGCGTGTTCACCACCCGATTGGTCTTCAGACGAAGATATCCAGGACGCTCCGTCAATGACCACGCCGCATCCACGGGATTATGGTTCCACTGCCAATGCAGTCCTAATTGTATGTTGGAAAAGTCATCGCTTTTCACAATGGCAGTCTGGGACATGCCACTTTTCAGGGGGCGCACCGTCTCGGGTACCTTCCCGTTCTCATCACCCAGCATCGGCCATCCGTTGATCCACCGGCAGGGCATCACCGTAAGTACACGTCCCACTCCCCCACGGTCTTGGAAGATAATGCCATACCAGTCGCCATCCTGTGTGTCTACAATAGTACCCTGTGCCTCATAAGAGAAACCGCCGAACTCACTCTCAAGAATCACCTGCTTCTCGTAAGGTCCATGAATGTCATCCGCCCGATAACACACCTCCCGACGATGTCTGCCAGGTGCATAGGTATGGGATATCATCAACAAGTAATATTTCCCGTTATGCTTGATCATTCTACTTCCTTCCAAAAGACCTTTCTCATCTTCCTCACGCTGGAAGATACGTTGGTAAGTGCCCTCGATGACATCCGAGAGATCAGGTTTCAACTCCATCATCTCACCTGTTCCATAGATTACATATACCCTACCATCGTCATCGAAGAAAAGCGAACAGTCATGGAAGTGTCGCATCCTCGAAACAATCGTCCATGGTCCTTCTGCTTTCTCTGCAGAAAAGATATAAGTATCACCCATCGGACCTTGCTCATTGGGTGCCAGCAAAGCATAGAATTTCCCATTGTGATACTTCAACGAAGTGGCCCATTGCCCTCTACCATAGACTGTTCCGTTTAACATGTCGTACTTCGGAGAGTCGGTCAATCGGTCGAAGATATAACCCACAGTCTCCCAGTTCTTCAGGTCCTTCGATGCCATCACGGGAGCTCCTGGCATCAGGTGCATGGTTGTAGTCACCAGATAGAACGTATCCCCAACCCTGATCACATCGGGGTCGGGCACATCGGCCCACAGCATTGGGTTCTGGATCTTCTCAGTGTGGATAGTCTCATAATCATCGGCAACGGCTCCTATCCATGTCAGACAGGCCACGCACATCATCATCACTTTTTTCATCTCTGTAACTCATTTTTTTCTGCGACAAAGATACAAAAGAACTTGCAAACAAGACTCATATAAATGTATCTTTTTCTTTATCAAAAGTGTTCTTTCATAAGATACACCAAAAATGGGAGATGATTTCTCAACTCCCATCACGTTAACGGATAATATATATCGTAGTTTCTGTAAAGAGGAAGCTACCTTTTAATAAACTCCACACGACGGTTTTTGGCTCTTCCTGCTTCAGTCTTGTTATCAGCCACCGGTTCATGCGATCCCTTCCCCACTGCTTTTAAGTTGAAGCCATCAACACCAAGTTTCTCCAAAGCACTGACGATAGCTTCGGCACGCTTTTGAGAAAGCGGGTCATTGACAGCATCAGAGCCTTGATTGTCGGTATGGCCCTGTACCTCAAAGCGAACACCGGGGTTCTTCTTCATATACTCAGCCACCCTCTGGATCTCCGCCATTGACTCAGACTTCAGCGTAGCCTTTCCTGTATCAAAGAGGATGTTGTTTGTCACAAACTTACCTGTCTCGGCGATAGCCTTTTCGACAGCAGCAACCTTGGCATCGATATCAGTAGCATTTCTCTCATAAAGATCAACAGCACCTTTGGCAATACGGATATTCTTCATATAAGTATGATGGCTGCCCCCACTACTGAACCAGGTCACCCATCCGGCCCCAGGCTTGGCATTGGGGACATTGATTACACGTCGTCCATCGACGTAGAACTTGATGGCACGCTTATTGAATGAAAGAGCGAAGTGATGCCAACGTCCATCGTTGTATGGACCTGCCTGAGAACTTGCATGACCTTCTTTGTGTGTGTAACTTGGCTCTGAAGTCATACAATAATTGCAATCGAAGGTATGTTTGTCATGGGCAAAACCATATGTAATGGTAAACAATTCATTGTCACGAGACTCTGTCTCATGCATAATATCAAGTTCAATACTGGAAGCGCCATCCTTCTGCCTGTCATCATAGAGCATATCGTATTCGATGGTGAACACATCACCTAGATAGTTCTTGATACCACCCTTCACCAAAGGCGACAACCAGCAGTCGTGCTTATCCATCTCAATACATTTCACGCCATTGATACTGGCCACTTCAGCACTTCCCCTGACAAGATCCCACTTCGATGGGAACTCACCAATCTGTTCGCCTTCCAAGTTATCTTCGAACATCACGACAGAGCCAGGTACGAAGTCACTCTTGGCATTTTTCGTATCATTCTGGTAATCATCAACATTGCCATCGTCACTTGTAGAAGAACTACTTTCCCCGTTAAGCACTTGATCTGCTTTATTCTCAACAGTCTTCTCTACTTTCTTCTCTACCTTCTCTTTGGCCTTCTCCACGGCTTTCTCTCCGAGTTTCTTCAGCCATCCTTGTGCATCGGCATTCATTGCGAAAGCAACAACCGTCATCATCAAAATAAGTCTTTTCATATTCATTTGTTCTTAGTTTGGTAATTATTCATGATTTGGTGACAAAGATACGAACTATATTTGAACCGCGCAATCCCCCAAATGGGGCTTTTTCTTTAGGAAAAACATGACAAATCGAAGATTATCACAAAACTTTATGTATATTTGCAGCATGGAAAAGAGGATAGGCATCATCATCGCAATACTATTACTGGTAGGATTCAGTAAAACCATGGCCTACAATGACCATAGGAACCGACATGTGGATTCGTTGGAAACGGTGTTGCACAGTGACAGTCCACCCAAGGGAAAGGAACTGTTGGAAGCCTATCTGAACCTCATGTCAGGCTATCAGAATACCAATAACAAACGTTGTATGCTTTATGCCCATAAGGCACTGGCACTTTCGTATGAATTAAATGCCCTGAAGGCGCGGGAGAGTGCCTGGTACAATTTGGGGCTGATGGCTTATGGTCGCGATGAATATAACAAGGCCTTGGGTTATTTCCAACAAGCCCTGGCCGTGACTGACTCAATGAAAAACGACAAGCGATACAAGAAAAGTGACATCGATGACAACCTGTCGCAAATCTACGGAGCCATCGGTAATCTTTACAATATACAAGACAAAGCCCTTCTGGCCATCGAATACTATCAGAAAGCACTTCCTATCTTCGAAAAATATGGTTGGCTGGAGAGTCAAACAATCCTCCATCATAATGTGGCGGAACTCTACCTGTCGATGGGCAACAACAAGAAAGCCGAATATCACTACACCCAGGCTATCAAGACTGGTACGGCATCAAAAGATTCCCTGATGATGGCACTGCCTAGGAAAGGACTGGTGAAGATCTATATCGACCAGGACAAATATGAACAAGCACGACAGACCATCAATTTCGCCTATACCTATTATTACGCCCACCGACATGAGGAGCCTGGCGACTACTCCCAGATTCTAACCTCGTTGGTGAAGATGCATCTGATGAGCGGTCATGAGAACCTGCAGAAAGCCAAAGTATTTGCTGAGGAAGCCCTGACCTACGATCAAGGGGAGCTAATGAGCGAAAACCGCTATGATATCCATGCCGCTGCTGCCATGGTGGCCATGCATGAGGAAAATTGGCAACAGGCTTTGTACCATGCTCTGCGATCTGTTCATGAGAAAGATGAGGAAGCAACATACGGTGATGTGGGTAGCTACGAGATGCTGGCCACCATCTACATGCATCTGGGTGATCAGAGCAAGGCTAACCGTTATTTAAAAAAGATACGCACAATGATGGAACGATTTGCCACCAACAACTACCAGAGCAGTCTGAGTCAGATGGAAGTTCTCTACCTAACAAAAGAGAAAGAGGCCCGTATCGAACAGCTGACCCAAGAGAAGCGATGGTTCCTCTGGGGAGGCATCCTCACGGCATTGGTACTCCTACTCACAGCTGGCGTATTCTTCCTGTTATGGCGCAGCATCCGTCTGAAACGGCAGACAGCTCTGATACAGGCACATCTCGACGGTGAAATAACCGAACGGGTGAGAATAGCCCGCGACCTCCATGACCGGTTAGGGGGTACGCTGACTGCTCTGAAGCAGACCCTACCAAAGGGAGAAAACACCTCCTTTGCTTTGGTTGATGAGGCCATTCGCGAGATGCGTCATGTGAGTCATCATCTCCTTCCCGACTCATTGAACCGTTACGGATTGCGGGTGGCCTTGCGAGATTATTGTCTGACACTGAAGAACGTGTCGTTCTCGTTCATAGGAAAAGAGAAACGGTTAGATAAGCAGAAAGAAGAGGCAATCTACTGTATAGTGTATGAACTGGTGAACAATGCTGTGAAAAGTGCCCAAGCCAAACATATCCTCGTTCATCTGTATGCAGATGATCAAGTAACCACCATCAATGTGAGCGATGACGGACGAGGCAGCACCCAGGAGGAACGAGAGAAGGGTATGGGACTTAGCAATATCCGACAGCGGGTGAACACCTTAGGCGGTACTCTGAGCTTTTTCTCCAAACCCTACGAAGGCACAGAGGTGAATATTGAAATCAAGAACTAAATACAAAACCCACATTTGGGGGATTGTCAGATTCGATGAAACTCCTTACCTTTGTAACCGCAAACAAACAGACAGCAATATGAAGAACGTCATCATTGCCGATGACCACCGTCTGGTGGCAAATGGAATTGCCAGTCTTATCGATGGGAAAGAGGGCATCAAGGTATTAGCGGTAGCGAATACCCTTAAGGAAACGGCCACATTCCTCTCCCGTCATCAGCCCGACATTCTCCTGTTGGATGTGGCCATGCCCGATGGTGACGGCATTGATGCCATCAAGGAGTTCACAACACTCTGCCCCACCCTACGCATCATCGTTCTTACTACCTATGCCGAGCCCGCGGTTATCCAACGTGCCAAAGAAAATGGTGCGCATGGCTATATCCTAAAGAATAGCAGTACCGAAGAACTGATTGAGGGAATCTGCACGGTAGGAGGTGGTGAGTTCTATATCTGCAAGGAATCGAGAAACCTGATGATTGGTCTGAACGAGGCTCCCCCGGAGCTAACCATCCGCGAACGGGAAATCCTTCGGCTGATTGTCGAAGGTAACACCATGAAACAGATTGCCGACAAGTTGCACTTAGGTTTTGAAACCGTCCATAGCTATACGAAATATATCCGACAAAAACTGGGATGCAACAACACGGCATCCTTGGTTCGCATAGCCATGGAACGGCATCTTATATAATTAAGTATAGACCCGCGGTCCGAAGATCGTGGTGCCAACCCTGACCATCGTACTACCGCATTCCACTGCAATAGGATAGTCATGACTCATACCCCAGGAACGTTCACAGAAAGAATCCTCTTCAGCGAAATAGCACGCCTTCACCTCATCGAAGAAGGAAGATGCCATCATCATCTCTCGACGGATCTGTTCCGAGTCCTCCACATAACTGGCCATCATCATCAAACCACAGATGCGTACATGCTTTAGATCACGCCACTCGCCGGAAGCCAACAATTCCCGACAGGCATCAAGCGTAAGACCATATTTGGTCTCTTCTTCAGCAATGTGCAACTCCAACAGCACATCGATCACCCGATTGTATTTTGCTGCTTGCTTATTGATCTCCCGCAGCAGCTTCATGGAATCCACCGCCTCGATCATTGAAATATACGGGGCGATATACTTCACCTTGTTCGTTTGCAGATGACCGATAAAATGCCACTCGATATCGGCAGGCAAGGTTGCGTGTTTTTGTTTCAGTTCCTGTTCATGACTCTCACCAAAGATACGCTGTCCCTCTTCATAGGCCGCCATCAGATACTCATTGGGATGGTATTTGCTCACTGCCACCAACCGCACCCCTTCGGGCAGGTCGGACAGCACTTTCCTTAGATTCTCCTTTACATTCCACATGTCTCACTCCATACTACTTACTCTGATGCTCGAACACATCCATGATTGCAGTCTCGGCAATGCTGGCAATAACATAGTCGATCATTGTACCACCCATCACCGTATCGATATTCTTCACAGCTCCAGGTAAGGTGGCAGCATGCACGAGATAATACACATTTGAGCGCTTTTCTTTCTCCGTCTTCTCATCGATAGTGATGAACTGGAGCTTGGCCTTATACCAGCGGTCAGCATTCTCCTCCTCACTGAAGAAGATCTCCTTATAAGAAGCTTTCTTGATATCCACCACATCGAATTCACCACTGATATACGACGACATCTCCTCAGTGATGCAATTCTCTGCTTCGGTGAAGCTCAAGGCATCCACCACATATTGCTCCTTCACTTTCTTCTGCATGCCATCTTCCATGGTCTTCTCATACTGCACTTTGGTCTCAAACCATTCTGCTGTTCTTGTTCTCATTATATCTTGAAATTTTATATGAATATACCAATACTTACTAACAAACCATAGACAAACATGTTCCGAGCCGTCTCTCCCAATATCTGATTCAGTGCCCTGCCGTGGTCAATACGTACCATCCTGCGGTATGTGATCACATGAAGCAGCAGGTAGCCCAAGGGGAGTATGGTAGCCCATGGATGACCGTTCATGGTAAAGACGATGCCCAATAAACAAGCTACGATGCCCAGCAACAGGTACATGATCCTACTGCCCTGTTTGCCTAATCTCACGGCAAGGGTATTCTTCCCCACCCGCTTATCATTCTCTATGTCACGGTAGTTATTGATCATCAATAAGGTATCGATTACCAAGCCGCAGGCCACCGAGGCCACCCCAACCTCCCATGTATAGGAATGGGTGATTAGATAATAAGGTATGCATACGGGAATAATGCCGAAGAAGACCAGCACCAGTAGGTCTCCCATACCCACATAACTGAGATGGGTGGTATAAAGGAAACAGAACACCACACAGACCAATCCGATCAGCACCATCTCCATGCCGCCATAGATCACCAAGGGCAGGCCAGTGATACACGCCAGTAAGGTGGTGATACCGATGGCACGCCGCATTGAATGGGCATCCACCCATCCCATGGCACAAGCCCGTTTCGGTCCTAACCGCGTCTCATCATCATTACCTTTCATAAAATCGAAATAATCGTTCACGAAGTTGGCATCGATCTGCATGATGAAGGCGAACAGCAGACAAAGGATGGCAGGCAGACATCGGAAGACAGTCCCGCTGACTGCTGCCAGCGACAGACCGATCATTACGGGAACGGCAGCCCCCGTCAGCGTCTTCGGTCGTGCAGCTAACAGCCATGCTCTCCATGAATTCGTCTTGATATTCTCTTCTCTCATTGCAAAAAAAATAAAATTGCTTGCAAAAGTAAACATTTTCGTGTATATTTGCAAATAATTTAAGGACAAAGAGAATGGAAAATCATGTGAGTCTGGATCTGATGGAATTCATCGAGCGTACGATCCTGCCCCGTTATGCAGCCTTCGACAAGGCACACGGTATGCAGCATGTCACCAGTGTCATCAAACGGTCGTTGGAGATTGCACGGAAGTCGGGCGCAGATCTGAACATGTCCTATACCGTAGCTGCCTATCATGACTTAGGACTATCAGGGCCACGTGCCATCCACCATCTTACCAGTGGAAAAATCCTCGCTGCTGATGTCCGTTTACGCCGTTGGTTCACTGCAGATCAGATTAAAATCATGAAAGAAGCCGTGGAAGATCATCGCGCTTCTGCCAGTCATGCCCCACGCAGTCTTTATGGGAAGATCGTCGCGGAGGCCGATCGTGATTTAGATCCTATGACTGTATTCCATCGCACCGTTCAATACGGTTTATCTAATTACCCAGAGAAGAGCCGTGAGGAGCAGTGGGAGCGTTTTGTGGAACATATGCAGAACAAATACGCTGAGCATGGCTATATTCGATTATGGATGCCCCACTCTCCCAACGAGTCAAAGTTGAAGGAGATTCGTCAGCTCATCAACGACCCGCCCCAGTTACGGGAAGTTTTTGACCGCATCTTCGAGGAAGAATCCTCTAACGGATAGAATGGTGGGGCATCGGACAAAGAAAGCTATTCGTTGAAAAGAATTCGCTTCGCCGACAAAAAGCATTACCTTTGAACAACAAATCATTATTTAACAAAACAGACAGATATGAAAAAGAAAACAATTTTAGCATGTGGCGCTGCCCTCCTGTTGTCGAGTTGCGGCTTCACAGGAGGTACGGCCACCAACGGAGCCAATGCTACCGATGTGTTGGGCGGTATCTTAGGAGCCATCACCAACACCAATACGTTAGGTGAAATACTCTACGAAGTAATTGGTGCTTCGAAACTCTCTGAAAAAGATGTAATCGGCACATGGAAATACTACCAACCTGGATGTGCCTTCACTTCAGAGAATGCCTTAGCTGCAGCTGGAGGAAAGGTGGTGGCCGCTGAAGCGAAAGAGAAACTACTGCCCACTTACAAGAAACTGGGTATCAAAAGCAGTAACACCTATTTCACCTTTAACCAAGACGGTACGTTCTCAGCCAAGGTGATGGGAAAGACCATTAGCGGTACCTACAAGTTTAACAGCAGTAACAGTTCTGTACAGATGCAGACCCTGCTGCTTTCCACCACCGGTTATCTGACCCGTAACCCACAAGGTATCAGTCTGCTCTTTGAATCGAAAAAACTCCTTACTGCTCTCCAAGTGGTAGGTGCAGCCAGCGGTAACAGTACACTGGGCACTGTCAGTGAGATTAGTAAGAACTACGATGGTATTCGTTTGGGATTTGACCTGTCAAAGTAGGAGGCATTCCTACCGACTACGCCCTGTAGTACATATACCAGACATAGGCGAGCGCAGCCACGATAGCGAGCATCACGATGCTCTTTATCAGGCAGCTCGCCACTTTTTTGATGATACAGAAAGCCACCACCACGGCGATGATCACCAACACATAAAAACTATAATTCTCCATTTCTTATCTCTCAAATACTTTCTTAAAGCTCCCGGGAATGGGTGAAACAAACTCCATCCGCTCACGAGTGATGGGGTGCTCAAAACAGAGCACATAGGCGTGCAGTGCCAATCTGCCACAGGGATCATCACCATTGCCATACTTGGTATCGCCGCATACGGGATGACCCATATCAGCAGAGTGCACACGGATCTGGTTCTTCCGTCCCGTCTCCAACTTATACTCCACCAACGAATAACCGTTCTTCTTCTTCAGTGTGTGAAAATGGGTCACGGCATATTTCCCCCCATTATCCACTGGCGATGAATAAGTGATATATGCCTTGTTATCTTTCAGCCAATTGGCAATGGTGCCTCCTTCTTCTTCCATCTCACCGCTCACCACAGCCACATAACGGCGGTCATAAACAATGTCGTGCCATTCATGCTCCAAAATCTGCTCTGCTTGCATGGTTTTCGCATAGATCATCAGTCCGCTTGTGTCACGGTCAAGACGGTGAACCACATGGGCATGGCAACGCTGATGACTCTTATAAAAATAGTCGTCAAGCACTGATTTTACGTTCAGTGAGGAATGACCGGCAGCCATTGACAGGATACCGACTTTTTTTTCCACCACCACAATATGCTCATCTTCGAAGACAATCTTCAGGTAACGGCTCTTTAAGATCTCTTGGTTCCGTTTCGTCTTACTGACGGATACTGTCATACCCGACTCCAACGGGAAATCGAACTGCTTCTCCACCCGTTTGTTCACCCGGATGCCTCCACCCTTTAAGGTTGTCTTGATCTTCGTACGACTACCGTTGACATGTGTCAGCAGGAACTCCAGCAATGGCTGTGCTTCCGTCACCTGATAGTGAGCGTATTCTCCTTGTTGTTCGTTAAAAATATATTTCTTCATCTGCTTTCATTTCAAAATGAGCCCCTGATTCACATCAAGGGCCCATAACAACACAAACACAAAATAGCATGCCTGCCTGTGGCAGACGATGCGCTTATCTTATTGGATACCATCCTCGCGCAGTTTCTTCTGCCATTTCCAGGCAGAGCGCAGGACATCCTCAATATTGGCTTCTGCTTTCCAGCCAAGCACCTTGTTGGCCTTGTCCACATTGCCCCACACCTTCTCGATGTCACCTTCACGACGGGGAGCGTAGGCCCAATTCAGTTTCACACCTGTGGCCTTTTCAAACCCTTCCACCACCTCGAGTGTACTCAGTCCTGTTCCCGTTCCGATATTGAACACCTCCACGGGATCGGTCTCAGGCTTGTCGAGCACACGCTCCATGGCCTTTACATGGGCCTTGGCGAGATCCACCACATAGATATAATCGCGAATGCAAGTTCCGTCAGGAGTACTGTAGTCGTTGCCGAAAATCTTCAGTTGCTCACGGATACCAATGGCAGTCTGAGTAACAAAGGGTATCAGGTTCATTGGTACGCCATTTGGCAGTTCACCGATCAATGCCGAAGGATGAGCACCAATGGGATTGAAGTAACGTAAGATAATGGCTTTGACCGCTGCTCCGCTGTGGATATAATCCTGAATGATTTCCTCGTTGATCTGTTTGGTGTTACCGTAAGGCGACAGGGCCTTCTGGATTGGTGCCTGCTCTGTCACAGGAAGGTTCTCTTTCGAAGGCTGGCCATACACGGTACAACTCGATGAGAAGATAATGCCCTTCACATCATATTTCGGCATCAGTTCCAACAGATTCAGCAAGGATGTGATATTGTTGCGGTAGTACATCAGTGGCTTCTCCACACTCTCACCCACCGCTTTACTGGCAGCGAAGTGGATAATGCCTTCAATGGCGGGGTATTTCTTGAATACACCCTCCAAGGCCTCCATATCACAGCAATCAACCTGCTCGAAGGCCGGACGGATGCCCGTAATCTTCTCTATGCCATCAATCACCTCCACTTTCGAGTTGGAGAGGTTATCGATAATCACCACCTGATAGCCAGCCTGTTGCAGTTCAACGGTTGTATGACTTCCAATGAAGCCTGTACCTCCCGTTACCAATATCGTCTGTTTCATCGTCAGATACCTTATTAATATGATTGATCTGCAAAGTTACGTAATAAATTCGACACTTCCAAATTTTTCTCAAAAGAGTTGAGGTTTATGTGATAAGTAACAAGTGTTAAGTGACAAGTGTGATTAGACAAAAGATAAACGCGTACCTCCGAATAAAGTTTCATTATCTTTTTTTTCTCCGATTAAACCATCAGCCAAATGATTCGTCTGATAGATAAATAACAATAATAATCACCCAGTAAGGAAACCTCCTAAAGAAAGGATATCCCGAATAAAAAAAGAAAGGAAGAAAAAATGAAAAAGTTTTTTTTGGTAGCAGTAGCCATCATGACCATGACAAGTAGTTTCGCATCTACAGAGAACGACAAAGCAGGAAGATTTATGGAGTATCTCATGAATGCGAGAAACGTGGAAGACTATGATATGTCGTTCGACACCCGCCGACTGGCAGCGAAATTAGATCTTACCGCCGATCAGATGGAGGCAGTGGAAGTGATACAGAACCAGTTCAACAATGCCATGACGACAGCCGCCAACAGCCGCGGATTCCAGCGCCATGCACAAGTTCGCGAGGCCATCACTAACGACATCCAGAAGATGCGTCTCATCCTGAACAGCAAACAGTTTGATTCCTACATGTCACTGCTGATGACCACCCTCCGCAACCGTCATCTTTAAGACTTGGGTTCAAGGTCACTAATGTTCCATGAATAGATAAAAAAAACGGTGTTCCCCATACGAGGAGCACCGTTTTCTTATGATTAAGATGGTTGATTAGTCAAGACCAAACAAGGTGCGCAAGCCACCGTCAACACCTGAGAAGCCCATGAATGCCAGACTCAGCAAGCCGGCAGTAACCAGTACGATAGCGGTGCCACGCATACCCTTCGGGATATTCAGCAGAGCCATCTGCTCACGGATTCCCGCAAACACTACCAAAGCCAGGCCAAAACCGATGGCAGTAGAGAACGCATAGACGATGCTTTGCAGTAATGAGAAATCTTTCTGGATGACAAGGATTGCCACGCCGAGTACAGCACAGTTCGTTGTGATCAGCGGCAGGAAGATACCCAGAGCCTGATAGAGTGCGGGCGATACCTTCTTCAATACAATCTCCACCATCTGCACCAAGGCAGCGATGACGAGGATGAATACGATGGTCTGCAGATACTGCAGGCCGAAGGCATTCAGCACGAAATGCTGGATGAGATAGGTTACGATGGTAGCCAAGGTCATCACGAAGGCCACGGCAGCCGACATGCCCAGCGAGGTGTTCACTTTCTGCGACACGCCCAGGAAGGGACAGATGCCGAGGAACTGTGACAGGATGATATTATTGACAAATATCGCCGAGATGAAAATTAAAATATATTCCATATGATTCGTTATTTCAATAATTCAAAACTTCGTTATTTCGGTATTTCGGTATATCGGTATTTCGGTATAACGACATTGCAATCCCGATTTAACCATTACTCCTCATCTTGTTGATGACTGCCACCAGGAAGCCCAACGTGATGAAGGCTCCTGGAGGAAGCACGAACATCAGCATGTTATAGGTCTCAGGCAACAAGGTGAAACCAAACACCGATCCAGCACCGAGAATCTCACGGCATACTCCCAGCAAGGTAAGACCGAAGGTGAAACCAAGTCCTATACCAATACCGTCCATCAAACTGGCCACAGCTCCGTTCTTAGCTGCGAAGGCTTCGGCACGTCCAAGGATAACACAGTTCACCACGATGAGGGGGATAAACAAGCCTAACGAGGCATAGATAGCGGGCACATACGCCTGCATCACCATCTGCAGGATGGTAACGAAGGAAGCGATGACCACGATGAACACCGGGATACGCACCATATCAGGCGTAAGCTTCTTGATCAGGGAAATCACCACATTTGAACAGATCAGCACAAACATGGTGGCAAGTCCCATGGCAAGTCCGTTACTGGCACTGGTTGTCGTGGCCAGCGTAGGACACATACCGAGCATCAGGACGAACGTTGGGTTCTCCTTGACGATGCCGTTTTTGATAATGCTTATATAATTCATTGAGCTTTAATCTTTGAACTTTGTACTTTACTTTTCTTGCTTCGTGGCACCTGTGGCACCGTCAATGGGAGTAGCTTTATAAGCCTTGTAGGCATTGTTCACAGCCAAGAGGAAGGCCCGACTGGTAATGGTAGAGGCCGTGATGGCATCCACCTGTCCGCCATCCTTGCTCACCACCAGTTCCTCCTTCGGGTTCTTGCCGATGATATTGCCTTTCTCACCTGCCTGGAACCATTTGTCAGCCTTGGCACCCAGTCCTGGTGTCTCCGCATGTTCCAGTAGTGTGTACCCGAGGATCTTTCCTTCAGGATCGAAGCCCACCAGGATTTTCAGATCACCGCCGAAGCCCATCGTGGTACTCTCCACGGCAGCTCCGAGGTCTTTCTTCTGTGCATCCTGCGTCTGATAGATAATATACGTCATCTCCTTACCCTTGGCATCATTCTGTCGTACGGTGTCGGTCTTGGCAACAGTAAGGTCACCCCCGCCCATCACGGCTTTGATGCCATCGGCCAATGCCTTCTCTTTCTGAGCAGCAATTGGCTCTTCAGTGACATGATTCACAGCTGCAAGGATGCTGCCCGTAACGACGGCAACACCTGTGAGCACCAGTGCCATGTTTGTTATGGTTGATTTCAATTTTTCCATGTTGAATTCTCTATTAAATTGTCAATGATCAATGGGCTATTATCCATTCTTGCTCACCACCTCACCGAAACGTTTCGGCTTGATGTAAGTGTTAATGAGCGGTGTGAAGGCATTCATGATCAGGATGGCAAAAGACATACCCTCGGGATAGCTGCCCCAGTTACGAATCACCACGGTGAGCAATCCGATAGCCACACCATAGATGAGCTGTCCTTTACCCGTCATCGGTGAAGTAACGTAATCGGTAGCCATGAAGATGGCACCCAACATCAGACCACCGGTAAGGATCTCTGCAAAGGGATCGGCATAGATCGGATTAGCAAGATGAAGCAGGCCGCTGAACACGAACACCGTAGCGATGATGCTCACGGGAATGTGCCAGGTGATGATCTTCTTCCACAGCATGTAGGCAAGTCCTAAGAGAAGAGCCAAGGCGCACACCTCGCCGATGGTACCCAAGCCCCCTGTGGGGTTAGATCCTAACAGCAAGTGAGTAGCCGATGGCAGTTGGTCTAACAGAGAGGCATCACCCGTCTTGATGGCCGTCTTCATAATAGCCAACGGGGTGGCGCCCGTCTCTGCATCCAGATAACTCGTGAGTTGTCCAGCCACAGGCCAGGAGGTCATCTGAGCAGGGAAGCTTACCAAAAGGAAAGCACGTCCCAGCAAGGCGGGGTTGAAGATATTCTGGCCAAGTCCGCCAAACGTCATCTTACCCACGCCGATGGCGAAGAGAGCACCGATGATGATGATCCAGATCGGCAAGTTCGACGGCAGGTTGAACCCCAGCAGGAGTCCAGTGAGGATCGCTGATCCGTCGCATATCGTTACCTTTTCTCTTTTCAGGATATATTTGGTGATGGCCCACTCGAAGAGCACACAGGCGATCACACTGGTAGCAAGCACGATGGCAGAACCCAGTCCGAAATAGAACAAGGAGACAAGCAGAGCGGGCACCAGTGCGATGATCACACCGTACATGTTCTTCTCTACCGTGTCGCTCCCATGTGCATGCGGTGACAATGAAACAATTAGTTTACTCATAATGTAGTTTTCTTTTTTTCTGATTACTGATGATTAGCGATTCCCGTTCTTATTTCTTGGCATTGCGGGCACGGATGATTCCCATGACCGTGGTCTTACCCAACCGGATATTGTCGAGCAACGGACGGTGGGCAGGACAGGTGAACTGGCAGGAGCCGCATTCTATGCAGGAGGTGATATCCTCAGCCTCCACCCGCTCCCAGTTCTTCAGACTGGAGAGTGTAGCCAGGAGGTAAGGTTCCAAGCCCATCGGACAAGCACCGACGCACTTGGCGCAACGGATACAAGGCTCCGCCTCTTTCCTACGGGCATCGTCATCGGAGAGGATCGTTACACTATTTGTTCCCTTACAGATAGGCACCTCGGTAGTAGTCAGTGCCTTACCCATCATCGGACCGCCAGCCAGCAGTTTATTGTCACCCTCGGGCATTCCACCACAGAGGTCAATCAAATCCTGCATCGGCGTTCCCATACGTACCAGGAAGTTCCCTGGGTTGGCAAGGCGCTTACCCGTAACGGTAGTGTAGCGCTCGAACAGGGGTTTGTTCTTCATCACTGCCTCATACACCGCGAAAGCAGTACCCACATTCTGAACAATTGCACCCACATTGACGGGAATGGCTGGAGGTGCCGGTACCTGACGGCGGATCACGGCATCCACCAACTGTTTCTCACCACCCTGGGGATAACGTTGCTTCAAGGGAACCACTTCCACATTGTATTTTGAGCCGTTGAACTTTTCCTCACATTTTTTGGAGAGGAGTTCAATGGCAGCTGGTTTGTTCGTCTCGATACCTATATAACCGGTAGTCACCTTGGCAGCAACCATCAGCAGTTCGAGTCCTACCAGAATCTCATCAGCCTTCTCCATCATCAGCCGATAGTCGGCTGTGATATACGGCTCACACTCCACGGCGTTGATAATCACACACTCGGCCTTGGCCGTGGGCGGCGGTGTCAGTTTGATGAACGTGGGGAATCCGGCACCACCCATACCCGTCACACCAGCCACCTTCACACGGTTTATGATCTCCTCGGGAGTGAGCTCGGGATGATCGGCCACCAGCTCCAGTTTGTCGCTGCGGTCAATGCTCTCTTCCCATTCATCACCTTCCACCTTAATAATAATG
>OCTX014536575.1_pt1 | contig 20048 bp, 19 predicted proteins | sample 1539691 | NCBI WGS metagenome assembly OCTX01 (sample SAMN02144231, study PRJEB22623) | gut metagenome | biome: sheep rumen | host: Ovis aries | place: New Zealand
GACTATAAGTTCGTTGATAAAAGGTAATGTTAAGGATGTTAAGGATATCTCCTTTCATTGTAAATCAAATTGATTTGCAAAGTAAATCAATTTGAATTACCGAGTAAATCAAATTGATTTACATTGTAAACCAAGTTAGATTGCAATTCAGTATGATAGGGCTTTCATTGACGATGCTTAAGGCTTCAACCTATGAAGCCCGTACCTTCGACCCTCGCAGCCTAAAGCTTCGACCTTCGCAGCTTAGGGCTTCGTCCCCCGAAGCCTAAGGCTTCACAAGGAGGACTTCACTCGTTTTTATACGTATTTTAGGGGCAAAAACACCATTCGTTGTCACCCTTGTCACCTCGTTGTTACCGTAATCGGCTGATTTTCAAGCAGTATTGCAAGGCGGCAACGGTTGCAAGGGTAAAAAACTTTATGTATGCGCGCGTGCGCGCGAAGAATACTGATACCCCTATCAAACAATACGACTGGCAGATTTTCCATTCCGCCAGTCGTCTTTTCAGATAACATTATCGTATTTGACTAGAAGGGAATCATTCTGAATCGTTGTCTTGAATGATTGTTATAATTAATGAAATACAGAAACTACATACTACTGTTCTGTACCGCAAACAGATTTTATACTCTCAAAGACTTCCTCAATTTTATCCTTCATCGCTTTGTATGGAGCATGGTCTTTGTACCACTCTGGGATATCATTCGGAATATCATCTTCTTGCTTTCCTTTAAGTCTCGACCGGAGTTTATCATCTTTACAGATTTCCCGCAGCACAGCATCCAATACACTGACACAAACATTAGTACGAACACAATCGTCCAGCTGCACCGCAATATCCAGAGCTTTTAGACATTCGGTAATAGCAGTTTTTGGCTGCCAACTCCAAGATGCTAGGCCATAAGAGACATGTAAGGCAATATTGGCATGAAGACGCATATCCTCCATTTGGGTTTTCGCCTCATCAGTCTCTTTCTTTATTTTATCAATTTCTTTCAGCCGCCGGGTAACCTCATGAAGTTCTATTGTGCTTACTACACTTACTCCTACAATAAATGTTGCACAGACACCAAGCAATGTCAGCACAAGCTCAGGGATACATACTATGTTCTGATGTACCCCAAACAAGGCTACAATGCTTAGCGTCAGTGCAACTAACGAAAAGACGATACTGCAATCCTTTTGCATAGTCAAGTTTTATTTCACAACCACTTTCACACTCTCTTCGCCAATCTTCACAATCGCAACGGAGCCTGGCTTCAGACCTGTGTTGATGACGGCACGACCATTTTGGCTAATGACAGAACCAACCTGCAGACCGCTGATGCCGTAGACGCTGACCAGAGTACCATCGTTGACACCCTCAATCGTCAACAGCCCTTCGTTACTTTTTACTAAAACTGCATGGGCACGGACACTTGCCACACCGTCAGTCCCCTCTTCTATATACCGAAAGTCCTTCCATCCTTCTGTTTTCTTATATGTCTCCTTGGTTCCAGTAGGAACATATAGTGTTCCTTTCATAAGAGTATTTAGGCTAAATACACCAGAAATTATAAATGGGTTAGCAATCAACGACACAACCGTAGTAATATTATCGCTATTAAATGCATGAATACCTATGCTCGTCACACTGTTGCCGATGGTGACTGAGGTTAGCCCCTTGCAGCTGTTGACTGCAAAATTTCCTATGCTCGTCACGCTGTTGGGGATAACGAATGATGTCAGACCACTGCAACCATAGAACGCATAACCGCCAATGCTCGTCACGCTGTTGGGGATGGTGACTGACATAAGACCACTGCAATAGTTGAACGCACCACCTCCAATTGTCATCACACTATTGGGGATGGTCACAGTGGTCAGACCACTACAAAAATTAAACGCACTACCGCCAATTCCCAATGTGTCTTCCTTTATGATAATACTTGTATTAGCAGGCATTGTTCCTTTGTATTCATATAAAACCTTCCCTACATATACCATTCCGTCAGGCTGAGTATTATACCATCCTGTGCCTTTGAACGCAGAACTGCCTATGCTCGTCACGCTGTTCGGAATCTCAATGGAGGTCAAACGCTTGCAGTTTTCGAAGGCAAATCTACCAATACTCGTCACGCTGTTTCCGATGGTAACAGAGGTCAGATCACTACAGTCAGAGAACGCCCAATCACCGATGGTCGTAACGTTGTTGGGAATGGTGACAGAGGTCAGACCGCTACAGCGAGAGAACGCACCTAGCCCAATGCTCGTCACACTGTTTCCGATGGTAACAGAGGTCAGACTATTACAGTCAGAGTATTTGTAAGCATCTATATATCAGCTAATTGTATATTAAAAGGTAGAAAAGTAATTGCGTAGAATCTATTGAAGAAAAAACAACATAGGATTTAACATTTTTAACACTATTAAACTACAAAATGCGAAGCATTTGTGCATTTTTTGACTGTGTTTGTCCTTCGGTCTATATCCCATTAGTTTGTGTCTATGACTTCTGTGAGTATTATAGCACTTCTTATAAACATACGAAAAAATGATTTTCCTCAGATGAATTAGACAATCCTTTTGTATATATAACCTTTGAACTGAAACTCACATTGCAGCAGTAACAAACAATCCATTATTGCCATATATCATTTGCACAAAAGGCAAGTCCTGTGATTGCTGTTCCTCCCACAATTCTTCAAACTGCTTTTTGTCAGTTACGCTTGGAGTGTTAGGCATATTGGGATGTGAATGCCACTCTCCCAAATATCTCACTTGATGATATGTCAATTTCGTTATCTTCTCATATTCCGCAGTTAATCCTTTAAATCCACGAACAAACGACACGGGGCTATGAATGCTGTCCTCTGGGGCTGGAACCATGTAGTATACATAAATACTATTATGGTCGCGGTCATAACTACCAAATAGGCATCCGCCAGTTTCCTTATTTAGCGATGTGGCTGTCATTGTTTGTATTTCCTTTTCTACGGCATCGGAAATATAAATTTGAATACCGCCCAATACTTCATGATGCCAATTTGTTATTGTCATCGGCAAACTTGACACTGTCCCATTTTCAGCATCAAAATGCCAAATATTCAAACAAGCTTTCCCCGACGTATAATGTTTCCTTATTTGCTTTGAAATAATTGCCGACAACACACGTACATTTTCATAGTTAAGAATCATCGATTCTGATCTGCAACTGAAAGTATTTGTGCGCACAGTTTCTGTCTGTTCCAAATGTTGAGAAAACCTATCATCAACTATCAGGTTACGATAATAATCCATCTCCAACAAGTCGAGATGAGATTTTCTTTCCTTGTCTTCCATTAGCAATACTACATCATCCCCCTTAGGGTTCAAGAATGAGGTACATCTACGGAAAATGCGTTCGTCATTTGCAAGTTTCCTTTCAACCGCTATGGAAGTGCTAAAATCCATTACCAACTCCGTGTTCTTAAATAGACGTTCTCTATCATTTCTGTTTAACGTTAGAAAGTTTCCTTCTATGGCATTTATTTTCTGAAATAAGATGCTATGATAGGTGTCTTTGATGGATCGCACCTTTGAAGTCATCACTTTGTCAGTGGAAAGCGTATGTCGGCTAAGATTATGCGGTAGTAATATATCACAATCAACTAAATTGATTTCTTCGGAGCATCCTTGTCTCACCCAATGGTCGATTACTGCAGATCCAAGTGTGCCAGTCCCGACAACACTCACTTTATTGAAGTTGTCTTTTATTCCATTATTAATGGCATTTCCATAACGTGAGGTCATGAAATCTAGAAGTACCACTTCTACCGACAAGCCATAAAACCATTTTTCAAACGCATCCTTGCTAAGTACCTTCTTTTTATGTACTATATCCTTAGGAAGGCAGTTTGACTTGATAAGGAACAATTCTTGTGAAGTCTTTTTATCATCTTTGCTTGTCTGAGTGATATAGATTGATATAACTAATGGAAGCGTAGCCTTTCCTGCTACACTTTTTGTTAATACAGCCAAGAGACTATCCGTCAAAGAGAATTGGTCTGTTGACTGAACGTCTTTCAAGTCTCCCATTGTTTGGGGTATTCGTACAAAGTTGCTTGCATGGATTTTTTCTGTAGAAATACCGATAAAATAGTGAGTGGCTTCATTTTTCTCAACAAACTCCAATGTAGAAGAATACTTCGTCTTTTGGGAGTACTTTATGTATGGATTACACCCCGAGCGTTCATTCAAAATACAACAGACCTCTTGAAATCCGAAGAACACTTCCAACGGACGGTTTGCCTCATGCAGTTTATTTATGCTATTCAGACTAAACCAACGTCTTATTGAATTCAGAAAATCATGTGCATTAAATTGCGGCCGAATGTCAGCAAATGCAACATCCGATACACACAGTGATATCGGACGTGTAAACGGCTTTGCGTTTGAATGAGGTAGCTCTATTGGAAAATCTTTTCTTAATGCATATACTTCTGGTATATTGACATCTTTAGGATGGCAAACAACTGCAATTTCCTCTTCATCACGAATGTCAAATACAGGTTCATCTGGAATTTCTAGATGCGTCAAGTGCATTTTGATGATAGCGTCACCTTTACTATTGACATAACTTTGTACATCCTTTGTGTAAGGATGTACAATGGCTGCCTTATAGATTGCCTTAGCTCTAAAAAGTTTTAGGTGTTCACCTCTAATTGTAGAGCCATTTGTTATTTTATGATTATAATCTGTCATCTGCCAGCTCTTGGTGCAGGATTAGAAATAGATGTAGCTCCTGCTACCGTAGTATTCTCTTTCAGTGTCTTCCCGTTCTCGTTAATCTTAAACACAATGGGCTGTGGTATATTCCCCACTTTGCTATGCGTCGCAGTATTAAGGAAATGTGAAGAACCAGACTTCAGCTTCTTTATATATTGCAGTTTAGCTTCATAACAAGGGGGATTGTTATTATCGTTCTTAATTTCATTTGATGAAGTTATAATATGAGCAGAATTACCAATCTGCTTATTCAATATGGCATCAGCAGATGGCTTGATTTCCTTCTTGTTATCTGAGTCATTAAAGAACGACCAAGAGCAATGATGAGGCGCAAGGAAAATATTCCACTTCAGTTTCTCATCATCCGCGTTGTTGTCCAAAATGTGCTGCCAAATTTCGTGTTCTGCATCACCTCCCATCAGCACACGGCTCTTGTAACCCGTGTAACCGTCTATTTTAAAACCGAACTGTACAACGACTGAAGTAGCATTCTTATTGTCATACTTCTTGCTAGTCTCAACATCTTCTTTAAATGGAGCATGAATAAAGATTTCCAACCAAGATAGACTTGATCCATGAACAGTAGTTACGAGTTTGCCAGGAACATAACAATATCTGCGGTCGAACTCTTTGTCTTTATCGTATCCGATAATTCTCAAATAGTTGCCTTTAGATCCAGTGAAGTTCTTGTCATCATCGTATAGTTTTCTACGTCGTTTCGCTTCTATGCGGATATCTTCAGCAGGTGCAGACAAATTATTGTTTAATCCGCGAGGTGTGATCCACAGTTCTTCAATGATAATCTCATCCTTGTTTTTGTCCTTGTCGTAGTTAGCCACATCACCATGATAAAAGTTCCCTGCAAATCCTTTGCAATGATCATCGTGAGGGTGAGTGCTGATAAATAGGTCAACAAAAGGACGTCCAAATCCATCCCTTTTTAATTCCTTTAGTAAATCTGCCTTTACATCAAACATCACCTGCTTGCCATGACCATCGGTAAGGTCAGCCAATATTTGGCAATCCACTATAATGGTCTTGCCGTTATCTAACTTGATCAGCGTGCAATCAGCGTTGCCCACTGGATAATACTTAATAATGTGCTCCATAATCACTTCGTTTTTAAATATTCAATCAGTACTTCTCTTGCATAATAATAACCTCTCTCTTTACAGCGTCGTCCTACTAGTATTATTACAGCTAAAGCAATTAGCCATGCCCACCATAAGTTGTAAAACTTAGGCATGATAATACCTGCTGATACTATGGCAAGAGTTAACATAACGCGAGAAAAGGCATATTGTGCATTGAAATCTGGTACACGAGTCTTTTCATTTGAGTTTGAGTAAGACATAGCTTTGCCAAACATTTTTCCTTCGCAGGCTTTATCGTCATCAAGTTCTTGCTTCAAAAGCTTAACTGCTTTCTTGTACTCATAAAAACGAATACGTCCAAATCCTGTATAATTTCGCGTCTTGCCGCAACAATTTGGTTTGGGTGCCTTTAATAGTTTATCTGAAGGCTTGCCTCCCATAAACCAATAATACAAAGGCTCTAATAACGCACTTAATGCATTTAGCATATAGCCCATTACGTATGCTAAAGACAACAATATAGTCACATTGATGTCGTTTATCCCCCAATCAATTACTATTGAAAGGACAAATAATAAGACAACACCACTAATCAATGTACTAAGCACATCGTAATACTTGAAGTTCATAATCTTAACATAGTTTTTATTGTTTTTTTCTTAAAGCCTCTGCGGGGCTTGTAACAGGTTCACTTTGATAAGTTAATGTTCCACTTTTTGAGGTGGAATACACATTACAGTGTTTACTAAGGAAATGCACAACAGCACGATTGGGGTGCTTTTTGCTTCCCTTGGCACTAATTACTGCACTTGATGGCTTTAGCATATCAATTACTTCTGTGGTCAAATTATGCTTGCTTCCATGGTGAGGCACTTTTAATGCGCTACCAGGAACTGTCTGAGGATAATCTTCAACAGCATCCTTCAACGTTGCACTGCAAGCATCACCAGCCAACAAAAAGTTTCGACCATTAGGATGAAAAAGCAAAATCAAGCTTGACTTATTAGTAGGCGACTCCTCCTTTACTTCATCCATCACACTCTTGGCTTCTTCCTCTGTAGGCAATTCATCTTCTGCATAGTCTTCTGCATCTGCCTCGTCCACTAACTCGGAAAAGTTTATAGCCATTTGATAGCATGCATCTTGGAAGAAATTCGCTCTTGGGCCAATTACCTTCAAAGGCATTCCCACAACATCTAGCCCTAAAGTGGGTTCAACTAAATGAGAGTACCTTATTGCCTCATCTATCAAATTTCGAGTCGAATCAGTAGGGTGATTATAAACAGCCTTAGCAGCTCTTTCTAATTCACCAACATTATACTGCAACCTTCTATAATCATTCCGCATAAGCGTATCAGGTCTTCGAATATAAAAATTGCATATTTCCACATGTGAATCGGAAAGTAGATCAAAGAATCCACCTTTGTGATCCTTATCCGGATGAGTACAGAAAGCGTAATCAATGATGAATTTATTACCCTCCTTATGTTTAACATAGGGTTTCACCTTATTTGCATCACCCACATTTCCAGCATCAACCACAGCTGTCCACCAACGATTACCATCATGGTAGTTGATGACTATAGCGTCAGCGTCCTTAACGTCAATTATTGTAAGCTCGTATTGCATATGAAATATTTTTATTTTTCTTTATTGGGAGCAAAATTACTCCAATATAACATAACACAAAACCTGTGCCATAGCTATCCACAAATGAAAAAAAGTAAAAGTGACACAACTCCAGACTGCAGTCATGCCAATTTGACAGAGCAGTATAATATAAAAACACGAAAGTGAAGATAACATTTTGGTTGCCATGTCCATAGTAATTTTAATCTTAGAATACTAACTCATTCACATGATTCCATTCGTGGTTAGTAATGAGGCGGAGGTATCGCCGGATGACTTGTTAGTGCCGTCCCTATCGATAAACTGCCAGTGTAGCAGGTATTTGGGTTCTAAGTGACGGAAACGTTCTTAAAGATACGCTCCTTTACGATTTTATCTTCCATATTAAAGACTATTCCCATCAAAAAGGCAAGTGTACAACTGACACACCTAAAGAACATCAAAAAAACTAGAAATAGTTCATCATGGGTACTACTCTAAAGCAAGTTTAAGGAAAATCTGCAAAAAAGAAGTAAAAATGCGCTGTTATTTATCGATAATCGAAATATTTTCTCTACCTTTGCACTTGAAAAATCATCAAAATTTCAAAGGTGGTATGGTAAATGGACATTCTACAGACAACAATACCTTAAGACAACGCATAGAGGCGATGCCTGAAGATAGCATTCTGTTCCGCTCTGATTTTCCAGAGTATCACGCTGAATTTGTGGGTGGCACTTTGTCTGAACTCGCTAATGAGGGTGTTCTAACGAAGATTGCACAAGGCATTTATGCCAAACCCCGAAAAAGTCGATTCGGAGTTGTACTTCCTACTGTCGATAAGGTTGTACTGGCTATTGCAACCCGTGATAATGCCCAAGTATTACCTTCGGGCATGACAGCGCTAAATGTACTGGGACTATCTACACAGGTTCCGATGAATTATACATATTTGACTACAGGCAGCGAGAGAACAGTAAAACTCGCTAATCGTCAGGTAATTTTAAAACGTGGTGTTCCCAAGAACTTTTGCTATGAGACACGTCTCGTAGCCTTATTGGTGCAAGCTCTTAGGGCATTAAAGCAAGAGAACATAAACGAAGGTGAATTGCAGACAATAAGTTCACTAATCTCAAAAGAACCAGACAAGGAATCTTTGATGAGAGACGTAGATATGATGCCTGCATGGATGAAACGAATTGTAAAACCAATGCTTAAAACAGAATAGTGACAATGGGAAAACTTTGGCTACATAATGAACTTGTTGACCGTCTTGCCATGCTGCAACAGACGGAAGCCACACATCCTGGTATCAATCAAGTAGCAATCGAAAAGGACTGGTGGGTAACAGTAACACTTAAAGCCCTATTCCAGACGGACTGCCGTGACTCGCTGATATTCAAGGGCGGCACGTCTCTCTCAAAAGGCTTCAACATCATTGAACGTTTTTCTGAGGACATAGACTTGGCTATCAGTCACTCATTCTTTGGCATAGAGAAAACCAACAAAAGTCAGCGTGATAAACTGAAAAAGTTGGCACGTAGGTATATCCAAGAGACACTTTCTGCTCAACTTGATGCACAATTGAAGGACATGGGCATTACTGGGTACACTATTGAGAATGTCACCCAAGTACAGGACAAAAACGGTGAATGGAAACCGATAGACTCGGACAAAGATCCTACGGTCATCCTGCTACATTATCCGTCCATCGTTGAAGACACGATCAGTTACATTCCTCCGCGTGTGAAGATTGAGATTAGTTGCCTCTCCATGGACGAACCAACAGAAGAACGTGACATTCACTCATTAATTTGTGAGACTTTTGAAGAAGAAGACACAGATGCCAATTGCAAGATAAGAACAGTTGTTCCTACCCGCACATTCTTGGAAAAGTTGTTCCTGCTGGCTGAAGAGTTCCAAAAAGATAAGCCTAGAAGTGTTCGTATGTCTCGCCATCTGTACGATTTGGAGAAACTGATGGACACAGAATATGGGCGGGAGGCTTTGGCAGACCGTACTCTTTATGACGCAATTGTTGAGCATCGCAGAGCGTATTACGCCCTGAAATATGTAAATTACGACCTTCATGCTCCTGCTTCTATCAATTTTATGATTCCTGAACAAACAATTGAATCGTGGAAAGCCGACTACTCAGACATGCGTCGCTTCTTTATCTATGGACAGTCGTTAGATTTCGATGCTTTGATGCAAAAGATGGAAGAGTTACAGGAAAGGGTAAGAGCCATCGCAAAATAATGATACGAGAGATATTTAACGAATCATAAGACAAAAAGATAATGAAGGGATACCATAGCGTAAAGCCTGCAAACAATACTGTATTATTGAGAGCGAATAACAATTATGAAGACAATAACTATTGATATTTTGAGGGTAGCTTTCAGAAAGTTGCTTACCGCCACGTACTATGATAAGACAGATTTGGTGATGCGGTATCGCGTGGCTACATTCGCAAGGAATCTTTCATCAGAGGAGGAAGAAAGGCGCATTTTTGATGAACTACTGAGTGTAGCGGAAGGGAAAAACGACAAACTGCTTGATAGGTGGCTACATGAGATGTCTTTATCGTTCTATCCAAAGAAAGTAACAAATAACGAAGAGATTGCAGATGACCATGTTATAACTAATGTCCCACCCCATCAGATGAAGGTGGAGAGGTTAATGGTGAAGGCAAATATACCTGTTGAACTCTGCATACTTGATGTTGCTTGGCTTCTGTTATATGGATTTCATGTTGATAGTAAACTGTACAACCATAGTTATGGTAATAGGATGGATCTCATACCCAATGATAGTGGAGTACGGTTAGGCAATGCGTTATTCAAAAAGTATCAGAATCAGTATAAAAAATGGTGGGAAAACGGTATCAAGGCTGCGAACCAACATCTTAAAGAAAAAGACGATGTAACTATAATCAATTTTGATATCAGTAATTGTTATCACTCTATTGATTTCAACTTTGATGAATTCTTTACCTATTATGACATAAACTGGCCCGATAACAACCTACGTGAAGATGCACTGACCCAAACCATCATCAAAGTGTATCAGCAATATTGGGAAATAACACAAAACACGGACATCGATGTTTTCAAAGGGAATAATGTAGGAAAACACCCTTTGCCACTAACTTTGATGAGTGCCCATATATTAGCCAATTGGTATTTGAGCCCACTTGATGATTTTATCACCCGACAATATCAACCGTATTATTATGGAAGATATGTTGATGATTGTATGGTTGTAGTAAAAACTAAGTCGATTGAAGGGACTTTGGTAGATAGTTTTCTAAAAGAACTCCCCGGACTAATGGCTATTAATGGAAGTAAAGCTATTTTTGCTTTTGCTGAAGGTAAATATCAACGGTTAGGTTCCTTTGAACTACAACAAGATAAATTATATATTTACAGGTTTAACTGCTTGTTACCTCAGTCATCTCTTGACGAGTTTGTGCAAGGGCAGATGGAGCGAAGCAGCGAATTCCGATTCCTGACGGATGACGCTGATACAGGCAATGTAAATTTGGAATTTGTGACCTTGGTTAATACGCTTGATGCAGAAGAGGAACCTGGACGCAGATTTAATATACTGGAAGAGAATAAGTATAAGTTGGCCGTTTACCTTGCAAAGTTATCATCAAGACTATCCAAATATGGTGAAAGGTATGAGCATTATGAAGAGGTAGAAAAAGTATTTCGCTATTTCACAGAAGGATATTTAATTAAACATTATCAGCTGTGGGAACGCCTAATGACGATTTTTGTGCTTGCAGACAGGCAAGACTATGTAGTAGAATTTGTAAAAAATGCAAAGAATCAGATAGAAACATTAATACCAGAGATTGGCTTATTTGGAGATAATGAAGAAGCAGGAATGCAGCAATTGATGAAATGCTTAATGTTCCATTTGGAGCAATCACAGAATTTAGCTCTCAGCTTGCATCGAGAAACCTCAGAGGTTGATTCACTTTATCTTGATACTTTTATGGTAAGGATGCACTATAATCTGCTGCCACTACAAGAATTTTATAAAGATTTTGCGACCAAGGGTGTGAAACTGACTATGGATAATTATGAGTTACGGGAAGATTTGTTCAAGTATCAATGGATGCCTTACTATGTGAAGTATTATGCTATAGTAAATGCATTAAGCATTGGTGAGGTATACCAGCCAGACGTTTACCAACGTGCTTTTGCCATATATTGCACATTGAATCATATAGGGCACTCCATCGATTGGATGGCATTTTGCCGACCACCGCAAGAAGACATAGTTACTGAATTTAATGTGGATTTAGCACGGACACCTCTTTATGAAGACGACCGTACGGTGTCTGTAGTAGAAATGGATATTCAGGATAAAGATGCAATAGATGTTATTGATAAGTTTGGAATAGTTGACACAGACAAAGTAGCTGTATTTGATAACATATTAGACCAGATAACTAAAATTTATAAATCAGACATATTTATTCTGCCAGAGCTTTCGCTGCCTATTTATGAGTTAATGAGTTATTGCTTATATGCCGCCAAACATGAGAGGGCTTTTGTGTCGGGAATGGAATTCGTAGTTAAAAAGGATACCGTTTATAACTATATAATTACTTGTTTGCCTATTACCCTATATGGTCAGAAAGATGCCGTACCAGTAATAAGGCTCAAGAACCACTATGCGCCTGATGAAATAAATAAGATTCATGAAAAAGGGAAGAATGTGCCGCAACCAACCCATAGTTGGCAGAATTTGTATCATTGGCATGGTCATGTGTTTACAAGCTATTATTGTTTTGAACTAGCCAGCATTAAAGAAAGGTCTTTTTTCTATTCAAAGATAGATGCCATGTATTGTCCCGTATTCAATAAGGATACTTACTATTTCAACAATATAGCAGAGTCAATGGCAAGGGATATGCACTGCTATTTTATTCTGTGTAATGTTTCGCATTACGGAGACAGTCGAGTAACAAAGCCTGACAGCCATATAACGATGAATATGCTGAAAGTAAAAGGAGGAAACACTGATGACAATAAAGCAGTTGTATTGTCTGCGATTTTGGATGTGGATAAGCTTAGAACCTTTCAGAAGATGACTTTGGAAGAGCAAGATGCAATCAAGAAGTTTAAGATAACGCCACCGGACTATGATAAGACTAACGTTGATCAAAGAGAACGTAAAAGATTTTTGTTTCCATACAAAGACTGGAACGATGAATGCGTGTCGAATATAGTTGAAGTTGGTATGAAATATTGAAGAAAATAAATACTTAAAGGAACCATTTTGTTCGTTTTTCTAATATACTTATAAAATCTTTATATCTGCGTAATCTCAAAAAATAAAAACCACATGACACACCAATCAAACAAACATTTCAACACCTATAAGGAGGGAGAGAATCTAGAGGTTCTGCGGCGGAACTGCATGGAGTATGGGGGAGGCGTTTGACGAATCATAGGGCGAAACGATAATATGGAACAAAAGTTCAGCAATTACAGTTTAGACCTCGAGACGTTACGGGAGTTCTGCAAGCGGGAGGGCGAGGCAGTCATTTACCGCAAGGGTGACCAACTGGAGCGCGAGGACGATCCGGCGCGGTGGCTGGCATTCGTCACCGAGGGATGCTTCAAGTACGTGACGCACGGCCTCAGCGATGACAGGGAACACATCACATGGTTCTCGTTCGAGGGCGAGTTCGTGGTCGATTATCCCACATTCCTTTACGCCCGTCCGGCGCAGACTACCATCGTGGCGATGATGCCCAGCCACGTGCTCAGGGTCACGGGCCAGCAACTGGAGCAATTCTTTGACCAAAGCAAGGAGACGATGAAGCTGCGCGCCATCATTGCCGAGCACCTCCTCGAACAGTTCCGTTCGCGCTATCTCGACCTCCACTGCACCACGGCCCGCGAGCGCTACGACCTGCTGATGCAGCGCTGTCCCGGCATCGTGGATCACCTCGACTTGCAAGACATCGCTTCGTTCCTCAACGTCCATCCCAACACCATCAGCAAGATACGCCACGACATCACGTTTGACGGCAGGAAATAGTTAAAAACAGCAAAAACTCTCAACCTAAGTTGAGACTTTCACCCTCGGCATCCAATTCTCGGGCTTGCTAAGGGTTTATTTGTGTGCCTTTTTTGTAACTTCGCTGCCGAAATTCGAAAAAAGACATATAATGAATATAGAATTAAAACGATGGACTATGAGTGACAGCAAGGAACTTACTGCCTTATGCAACGCTGTTGATAGGAGTTTCCTTTCTGACCGTATGCCTAATCCTTACACAATAAAGGATGCGGAAGATTGGTTGTGTCGTGTATCTCAAAATGAAGCGGTTTCAGGTATCTACCGTGCTATCGTCGCAGACGAAAAAGTAGTTGGCAGCATTTCTGTCGAACAGAAGGAAGATGTTTATCGGATTGATGGCGAAATCGGCTTTATGCTTCACGGCGATTATTGTAACAAGGGAATAATGACTGAGGTGGTTAGGCAAATGTGTACAATTGCCTTCCGCGACTTGCCGATTGAACGGATAACGGCTAACATCTTCCAGCCAAATACCGCCTCGATGCAGGTCTTAAGTAAGAATGGCTTTGTTCATGAGGCTACCTTGCGAAATGCCGTCATTAAGAACAACGAAATATACAACCTCTGTATTTTCGGATTGACAAAGCAAAACAAATAAAAACACATCGGAATGAACAAGAAAAATATCATCATCATTGGAGCTACCTCAGGCATAGGTAGAGCCCTCTTCGAGAGATATATTGTGGAATGTAATAGTCTTGGTATCGTTGGTCGACGTACGCACTTGTTAGATGAATTGCAGCACCAGCACCCATCTAATACATATACTGCCACGGCCGACATCACCAAACAAGATGAGATTGAGAAAGCAATCTATACGCTCCATACAGAACTCGGAAGCTTTGACCTCGCCATTGTATGCTCAGGCACGGGTGAAATCAACCCTACGCTTGACTACGCACTGGAACGCCCAACGATTGACACGAACGTCACAGGCTGGACGTTCGTTGTAGATTCGCTTTACCACATCTTCGAGCTGCAAGGACACGGTCATCTCGTAGCCATCACCTCGGCTGGTGGTCTGCGTGGCGAACCGATGGCTCCCGCATACAGTGCAACGAAAGCCTATCAAATCAACTATATGGAAGCCCTGCGTAAAAAGGCATTTAAGGCAGGCGGGAAAATCATCGTCACTGATGTCCGTCCCGGCCTCGTTGACACGCCAATGGCCAAGGGCGAAAGTCTCATTTTGGTGATGCCTGTTGAAAAGGTTGCCCGTCAGATATGCACTGCCATCCGTCGCAAAAAGTCGAAAGTCTATGTCACCAAGCGTTGGCATGTCCTTGCCGTTATCAATAAAAACCTACCATTCTTCCTATATAGATGGTTGTAGATTGACGATATTATTCTCCTTTTTTGAAAAAAGTTACTGTTCTCGTGCAGTCTTTTCGTAATTATCGGACATAATTGATAGAGACGTTATGTTTTCGATGGAAGTTACGCGGCTGATAGAACGGTGCAGACAGGGCGATGCAGATGCGCTCGGAGAACTGTACAAGGCATACGCCCAGAGAATGAAGGGTGTGTGCCGTCGTTATGTCAGTGACGAACAGGCGGTGGATGATGTGTTGCACGACGCTTTTGTGATTATCTTCACTTCGTTTGATAGGTTAAGAGATAATCAAAAGGCAGAATCGTGGATGATGTCGATTACACGAAATGTGGCCTCGAAATACAAAGACCATTTGAAAAGTCTTTCCTTCGTCCCATTAGAGGAGGCTGATTCGTTAGTGGCTCCCGATGAAGAGGCTACTGTGAAAGGTTTTTCCTTGGAAGAGATGTTAAAGCTTATAGACAAGTTGCCGGAGGGATACGGCAAGGTGTTCCGACTGTCAGTCTTTGAAGGTCTGTCTCACAAGGAGATTGCTGCCATGCTGGGCATTGAACCACATTCGTCATCATCGCAACTGGCGAGGGCAAAGAAGATGCTCCGTAAGATGATGCAGCAGTATTGGGCAGTATTCTTGTTGCTCATCATTCCAGTTTCTTTCTTCCTTCTCAAAAAGGACAAACCTATCATTAAAGAAGAAAAAACCATTGCAGAAAAGCAGAAAGAAGAACTTAAGAACTCACCAACGGAACTGCCGAAGGAAGAACCTGTAATTGTCCATCTGCCTGTACGTCATACTACTATTCATGTTGTCACACAGCACCCTGTGTTCATTCAAGCAATAGACTCTATCATGCCTGACACCTTGTCGAACATGATGGCACAAGAGCAAACCATCCCAGACTCTGTGGCGACAGATTCAATATCGACAATTCAGAAGATAGAAACACCGCATCATGACATTACTGACTTATTCCCCGACAAATCGGTCATCAGACCCCACAATAAGCAAAACTGGTCAATAGAACTAGCATACGCCGGAGGTATGGGTGAGCAAAATACAAGCCGCCCATACGGCTTCACGGGAATGCAGATTACAGATATAACGAGCACGTCGCCATCGCCTGTCACCTTCGACAACTGGAACGATTATGCTGCATACCTGTCTGAACTTCCAGATGATGGTACTTCACATACCCGTAGCATTGTCATGAACATTGCCTTGAACAATGCCAATCAGCCAGGCAATGACAAGATTCTGCGTAACAGCCATCACAGCATGCCAATTACGTGGTCGCTGGCTATACGTTACAGGTTAAACAACCGCTTTGGTTTGGAATCGGGCTTGAGTTATAGCCGCCTGACCTCTGACTTCGAGATGGGTTCTAATGGCAACACTATCAATGAACAGCAGACCATTCACTACATCGGCATCCCTGTCAAAGGCATCTATAACATATATAGTAAGAGGGGTTGGAATCTCTACGGTAGTCTCGGTGTTACCCCAGAGATTCCTGTTTGCTCACCGCTCAACACAAGCTATTACCTGCATGGCATATTGGAGGCTACCGACAAGACCACCATCCGCGCTCCGTGGCAGTGGTCGGTAGGTACAGGTATTGGCTTACAATACAACTTGACACCCAACATTGGCCTCTTTGCAGAGCCAAGCCTGCAATATTATATCCCGACAGGCAGTAACGTTGAAACCTATCGCACAGAGCATCCATTTACGTTCTCTATGCCATTAGGAATTAGATTTACTTGGTAAGCAGTGCAGTCTTTTTCATGTTCAGAGGACTATATATATGGAGATCCATTCCAATTATTCATCTAAAAAAAAGACATTGTTATGAAGAAGATTATCAAGAACAGCATTGGGACAGTGGCGATAGCCATTGCCTGTACGTCGATGTCAGCGTGCGGCAGTGACAACGAAATGACAGAGAAGCCTTTCACGACCGATCCTGTTGAGTCCTCAAAACTTTATGCTTGTGGTATCCCACAAACAGAGACAAGAGGAGTGGATAGTGCTACGAATGTGGTGTTTACGGATGATGACATCTTATGGTTCGATGCAAACACCCGCGAAATACGTTTCCACGACAAGATGGAGCCGCTGCGTGAAACAATACCATTGCTTGCCGGGGTTGACTTCTACCTAAGTGGCGAATACCTCTTTTCTGGCGGAGCTACCCACGTCGGTCTCATCTGTAACCAAATATTCGATGACCTCGTACTCTGCTGCGGAAAGATTGACGGTGAAGTAATCGATGACGGTCACTACTATCTCTACGACTGCTACCCCCTTCAGTTTATCAATGATGAGCGTGTGCAAGCCAAGCGTATAAAGCGAGCCGCGCAGTGGGAGACTTTCACTAAATATCTGGAAAGTAAAGGCAAACTGAGGAAATAGCCTCCTGCCCTGTGCAGTCATTCGTTGCAATTTTGGACTTTATAAATAGAGAACAAAATTGCAACGAATTGTATGTATAGCATTTATGATTACGCCTATAATGGGCTACTCTATCTGAACAACGTCATGAGGCCAAGACACAAGCGGCTCTCGCAACTGATGATTTACTCGACTACGCTCTGTCAGTCGAAGTGCAAGCACTGCAACATCTGGCAGAAACGTCCCGTGGAGCATCTTTCGCTCGAAGATATTCAGCGAATCATGCAGAGTCGATGTGTGACACGTAGGACTACCGTAGGACTGGAAGGCGGCGAGTTCATTCTTCACCCACAGGCTGATGAAATCATGGCGTGGTTTCAGGCGAATCACCCTAACTACACGCTACTATCAAACTGTCTCGCGCCCCGTCGTGTTATAGATGCTGTCCGTCGCTATCAGCCCCGTCATCTGTACGTCTCTCTCGACGGTGGCCGCGAGACTTACCAGCGAATGCGAGGACGCGACGGCTACGACCGAGTGATCGAGGTGGTGGAAGCCCTCAAAGATGAAGTGCCTCTGTCGCTGATGTTCTGTCTGTCACCGTGGAACACGTTCAACGATATGGCGTTCGTGATAGACGTTGCCAAGCATTACGGTGTGGACATTCGCATTGGCATCTACGGCACAATGGCTTTCTTCGACACGACAAGCGAACTACTGACGGCATCGGATTTCGTGAAACAGATTCCCCCAAGCATCCACAACACGCAGGAAAACTACGACTTCGTGGCACTCTATGACGAATGGCGAAACGGAAATCTGCGGCTGCGCTGCCAAAGCATCATGAGTTGCCTTGTCGTGCATAGCAATGGGGACGTCCCACTCTGCCAGAACCTCGACGTGGTGTTGGGGAATATCCACGAGCAATCGCTTGACGAGATTTTCAACGGAGCATCGGCTTGTCAGACCCAATGTCGCTACTCCCGTCACTGCAACGACTGCTGGATCAACTTCCACCGCAAATACGACATCATCCTTGTACGCAACTTCGAGCGGCTGTTGCCCAAATGGCTCATTGAGAAGTTCTACGGCCCGTACCAGTGGACGGCAGACCCCAAGCAAACCTATCGTAATCATCTAAAATCAATACAATGATACAAGAACTTATCAACCGATACAAACGGATGCGCACGGAGCGGTTCCTGCGTCAAACGTACCAATATCAATATGCCTTCGTGGGCATGGGACAGCACTCTCTGACCAATCTCTATCCAGTATTGCACTACCTCGGCGTACCGCTCAAATACATCTGCGTCACTTCGGGACGCAAGGCGAAGCTGATAGAACAGAAATATCCCAGCGTAAAAGCCACAACATCGCTCGACGAGATTCTGAAAGACGAGTCCGTTAAAGGCGTATTCGTTTCCGCTTCACCTTCGGCTCATTTCTCCATAGCCTCGCAAGTTCTCAAAAGCGGCAAGTCTCTCTTCATTGAGAAACCACCCTGCCAGACACTGGAAGAACTCAATACGCTCATTGCCTTGCAACAGCAATTTGGCTCGCCCGTCGCAATGGTAGGATTGCAGAAACGTTACGCCCCAGCCGTGCAACTTCTGAAACAGCGTTTACACAAAGAGCGTCTTATCAGCTATGATTTGCATTATCTCACAGGAGTCTACCCCGAAGGTAACGCATTGCTCGACCTCTACATCCATCCCCTCGACCTCGTTTGCTTTCTGTTCGGACAGCCAGAAATCCTCGCTTGCCGCCAAGTCACAAAGGACTCCTTCATCCTCATGCTTCAGCATCCGCACATCATTGGTACCCTTGAACTCTCCACTGCCTACGCATGGACTACTGCCGAAGAGTCCCTGAAAGTCTGCACCTATTCAGGTGTCTATACTCTTTCTCAAATGGAAAAGCTTACCTTTTCTCCCACTTCCTCCACCATATTCGGCATCCCAATGGAAAAACTGCGTCCACGTCACGAGACGAAAGAACTTCTCTTTCTGCGCAACAATTTCACGCCCATACTGGCGAACAATCAGGTCTATACTCAGGGATACCACAGCGAAATTGCTGCATTTGTTGAATCTATAGAGGACAGACATTCTGACATCCTCACTCCATTATCATCATTAAAAACAATTTACGAAACCATATTACAAATGCAAACTGTTATTGGATCCAGTGGAAATACACATAGAAAGCTATCTCTATGGCAATCGTTATGATTGACAGCAGGGATAGTGAGCCAACAATGTAGAACAGTTTTGCCGATAGCCAGACTCCTTCGTTATTCCTCACAATTTCCGTCAGTCTGTGACTCTGCTTCCGCCATAGCGTTTCCTGCTGTTTGTATTGGTCAGCAAGCATCTGTTTCTCTTGTATCTTTGTTTTTTGTGATAACGATGCAAAGATACTGTTTTCATTTTCTAAATACAAAGGAATTAAAAAGAAAACTTATTTCGAGTGAAGATTCTGGTAGGGATAGGAACACATTGTACGCTTACGGTTACGACAATAGATGATTTTGGTTTCTTGACGGGCCGAGTAATTTGTATTTTTAGATTAATATTTGAGAGGATAACCGAAATATTCACTATCTTTGCAACCGAATAGACAATGAATGAGCAATTTTTTTGTTGGTTTCCTTTTGCGTTTCACTTGTTTTTTGTAACTTTGCAATCTCATAAGAAAATAACGTTATTTTGATAGAGAAGCATATTGTATTAGAGGATATAGACCCTGTTGTCTTTTACGGCA
>OCTX011763684.1_pt1 | contig 20041 bp, 28 predicted proteins | sample 1539691 | NCBI WGS metagenome assembly OCTX01 (sample SAMN02144231, study PRJEB22623) | gut metagenome | biome: sheep rumen | host: Ovis aries | place: New Zealand
CATGCAGTCCTCTACATGAGTATATGTAGGGCGAATCTCGTCGAGCGTGCGGCTCAAGTTATACCCGAACTCTTTAATCAAATACATATTGATAAGCTCGAAGTCCGCTCCCCTACGCGCCAGGAATACTGCCGCCGCGACAGACTCAGCACCCTTCACACCCTCAGGGTGATTATGCGTAACCTCCGCTGTCCACCTTGCGACCTCGCGCGTGCGGTCCAGTGAATCATAGAACCAACCGACCGGCGAGACTCTCATTCCGGACCCGTTACCATAACTTCCGTAAGGCTCCGGATCGTCCGTCAGAACCCAGTTAATAAACTTCGCACCATATCCCGCATTCGGATACTTCTGTCCCCACTTCTTCATGGACTTGATAAGCGCCGCCTTGATCTCGGCCTCACCCGCATAACGTCCTGCCTCCATGAGTGCCTCCGCGACTGCGACCGTCATGACGGAATCGTCCGTAAACGTGCACTCCGGCGTGAACAGCTCGAACTCGCGGCTCTTGCCACCGCGGTCAAACTCGAATCTGCTTCCAATGATATCTCCAATAATTGCTCCTAACATTACATACCCTCCTTGTCTTCATTCATTCCTCTTAAAGCCAGCATTTCCAACACCCAGTCGAGCTCTTCTTTGCCCAGGAACACCTCGTCGGAATGGAGATTAAGAATAATCCCCTCCGACTTCCTACTCTCGAAAGCGTCCTCCACCACGCACCTTATCGGCAACCCCATGATGTACTCCGGCGCCCTCTTCAGTGTGAGTTCCTCCCAGTCGGTGAACACCTGTATCCACTCGTCCTGCCCGTCTGAGATGGTGTCATACAAGATACGCTCACCCTCCAGTATCATGGGCACAATGACCTCACACTCTTCGGATATCCTGGCCACAACCTCCGCCAACAGTTCAAACATAGAACCGCGTGTCGGATTCTTAACATATGCCTGAGCCGCCAGCTTCAGCTCAGCATTGCGTTCGTACACGTCTCTAAAGTCTCCCATAATCAACCTCCTATTTTGTTGTAGTTCAATCCCGTCGTGTGAAGCTTAACGACGAGATCATCATCTATACAGAGGTGACTGTACTCTTTATGGTGACTTAAGTATAATACCCTCCCACATCCCATGAGGGTCAATAATGGGACTGTTTGTTGTCCCACAAAACTGTTGAATGTAATTCTTACTTGGTAGTAATATGCATTGATTTGTGTTCCTTCATATCTCAAAACATCTGGGCATTTTGATCGATCGACATCAGTATAGTTATATAATACAAAGACAGTCGGGGCTCATCTTTGATAATGACCCGGACATTTTTCTAGGAAATCCTGAAGAAGAGAAGGCCATGATCGCCAATAAAGCTTCTGTTGCTGCTAAAACGCAGGAAGCTCAGCTTTGAAGATCAGAAGAATGCTTGCCACATGGTAGTGAATAGGCGTTCGTAAGTAGTATAACCGCCGCGGGATAATTCCTGCGGCGGTTTTTGTATGTCTGAAACTGTTGTAGAGCTTAACTCATACGGGTGTTATTATAAGGAAAACGTACATAAGTGAATTGATTAGCACTTGGAAAGGACGAAGGTATGGCTTGCAGATATAAGAACTGGATAATAACTGAAAGATTCGAGAACGGTGATCTTATTAGAGAAGACAGCAGGTATGGTACTGCAGTAGATGCAAAGGAGATCCTTCTTCTTCGCGTTCAGAGAGTTAAGTTCTATTGTCCGTCTATATTTAAGTGCGGAACTGAAAGGATCGAGGATATTACATATAAAGATTCTTCCTATACGGCTTTTGCTGATATGGGTACTTGGAAAGTTAACATAACTGCCACGGTAGATTTATAAAAGAATGACCTATGCAGTTGAGGAGGTTTATAGGTTATGCGTCAGAGTAGAAAAGCTATCATCATACTGGCTGTTATCGCCATAATACTTTGCCTTATAGGAGGTATATTTCCTACCGGAGGTGCCACCTATCGATTGATCAATCAAATTGGCATGCCGGTAGTGTTTGTGAGATTTGTAGCGTCCATTCTGTTTTTGGTGTTCTGCATAACCGTTAATAGGGTACCCGAACTAACAGTTATTCCTGTCGGGATCATAATCGCCGACTACATTTCTTATTATGTTCAAATGCTGATTCGTCTTCCTCAAATGAGGTACCCGATGAGATTGTTTTTTCGTGAAACAAGGGTAGATGTTTTGGGTGTTTTGTTGATGATCGTTTTCTTGGTCATTTATTTCTTGGCGATCAGTTCGAAGATCAAGAATCGTGCTGTGACACGGACGCTGACTGGTGTGTTTGCTATTCTAAGCTTTATACCGAGCATAATTACTTGTTTCCTTGCTTTTCGTATTGCTCATACTTTATTGCTGACCAGCGGCATTGAGTTTATGGCTGAAGCAGTAATGATCATTGCGATGTTGCTGTGCGTATCACGCTTCACAAGAGATATGAACGCTCAGGCAAAAGCTGAGGCGGTAGCTGCCAAAGCGAACGCGCCGGTTCAAGTTGCAGCAGCACCGGTCGTATCTTCAGCGGGTAAGCCGTTACCTCATGCGTCTTCGAGTTCGCTTTGGGAGAATGACTATCTCATCGTTGACGAGAAGGTGCGCGCCTTTACGTTCGGCAATGCATACGGAATCTATGCTGACGGTACAGATCCCGTAGGATATGTCCGGCAGGTCAATATCAGCGGTGGTGCCAAGGCTGCTCAGATAATGCTCGGCAGTAAGATGAAGGCAATGCAGAATATCGAGATCGTGATCACGGATGCTTCGGGCAACCGTGTCGGAGGTATATCGCGCAAGGGCATATCTTACATAGCTATAGAAGATGCTGCAGGCAATGTTATAGGACATCTTAAATTCGGTAAGATTGTTACTGATGACGGACGTGTCCTTGCGACAGCGAAGACAAAAAGTCTTAGCAAGACTAGTATTCTTGATGAGAACGGCGCCGAGATGGCAATGATTGACCATAAATGGAATGGCGTTAAATCACTTCTTACTTCAGCAGATAAGTACGCTGTATTATTCGCTAACGACCTTGATTCCGCGAAGAAGGCAAATGTACTGGCGATATGTATAGCATTTGACTTTGTTACGGATTAAGGAGAGTAGTTTGTATGTATTTTGATGATCTTGAAGTAGGGATGAGTGTGGATATCGAGTCTGTTGTTATGGATAAGGAGAAGATGATCGCCTTCTCGCAGGAGTATGATGACATCCCGCTTCACACGGATGAAGAATATGCCAAGAAGACGCCTTTCGGGAAGATAATAGCACCTGGAGTCATGAGCTTTATGACTGTGTGGGCCAACTACCTTAAAGTGGATTTCTTCTGTGATGAGCTTATTGCTGGTAAGTCGACGAAGATGGAGTGGTTTAAGCCTGTGTTCGCTGGCGATGTGCTTACCGGTAAGGCATCTATAACGAATCTTGTTAAGCGTAATGAGAGGAACGGGATGGTGGATCTTACGATCGATATCTATAACCAGAACGGCGATCTCGTTATCACGGATGTTACCGAGACTGTCGTTAAGTGCCGACCTCGGCTTAAGACCGATCTGAGTTAATAATGGGACAATACTCGATATAGAATTAGGGTGCAGCATAATACTGCAATCTAATTAAAGGAGTACCACCGATTCAATTTCAATGCAAAATAAAACCGCCGGGACGTTCATCCCAGCGGCGCAGCTTCAACTAGTGTAAATCAGTTGATCAGAAAAGATCTACAGACTTACCTTCCTTATCGAAGATCTTCTTCTCTGCAGCAACTACATAAACGTCACCGCCGAGCTTAGCAGCCTTCTTCTCGATAGCCTTAACATCAATCTGCTGACCGTCGATCTCGAAGATGATCTTTCCGAGCTTCTTTGCAGGAGCCTTCTTAGCAACTGTCTTCTTAGCTGTTGTCTTCTTAGCTGTAGCCTTCTTTGCAGCGGGCTTCTTAGCTGTTGTAGCCTTAGCTGCTGTAGCATTTGTCTCGATTGCCATAACCGTATTCCTCTTTCTATTTATTTTTTGTTTTTGTAACAAGACACATTGTAAGAGTCTTAAAACTATTCGTCAATTATTTTTAATATAGCAATTTATCTAAATATCACTCCATCACAAGCACCTCTTTATCAACATACTTCTCATAAATCTTCCATATAGTAAAAAACTCGTCGATAGTAATCGCATGATTTCCCGTCGGCGTCACCACCGGAATACCCGGCATTCCGTCCGCATACAACTTGTGCGTTATGTTCACATACACCCAGTCGCAACACTCGTAGTGCCCCTTGTGCCACGCGTACTTAAACCCGTTCTCGATAAGCCACTTATAGAACGGCGCGTTGATGTCGTGCAGCGACGGATCCTTCACAAGAAAACTCTCCGCCTTCACTCTGCTGATAATGATTCTCTCTTCCATATACGTTTCCTCCGCAAGTAGATTTCCACCAAGAGTCCGCGCAGCGAAAAGCCCCATCGCAACCGACGGGGCTTCCCACAGAAAGGAGATACTACTATGACAATACACATAACCCCATCGTTCAAGCTTTAGCACCTTGCCGCAGGGAAAATGAGGAAAAACCTTCGACAGGTTGCTGTGCAGTCATCGGGCTTGTCCCTCGTGCACTCTTTATGGTAACTACAGTATATCATCCCTCTTCCACCCATGAGTGCCATTAATGGGACTGATCGCGCTCTCGCCTCTCCTCCCCCTTTGTCGAAAATTGTCGTCATTTCGTAGGTGATTTCGACAAAGATACTCGCTAAGCTATAAGTAATCCGGATTAATCAACACTCGGATAAGGAGGATAGATATTTGAAAAACAGAAAGGACATCTTGGAAAAGATTCGCTGTCTTCGCCTCATGGATGATGAATTCATGACCATCTGCTTTGACGGCTATAAAGAAGGCGTTAAGCTTCTTCTTAAAATCATCCTAGGTCGAGACGATCTGAAAATCAGCGAAGTCAGAACACAGAAGGCTTTAAAAAACTTGCATGGGCATGACTCACACTTAGACATCTATGCCACTGATTCACAAGGCAAGAAATATAACATAGAGATTCAGCGTGCAGACAGCGGAGCCGTAGCACAAAGGGCGCGGTATCATTCAAGTATGGTAGATGCAGATATGCTTGCACCAGGCGACACCTACAGCAACTTGAATGAGAGCTATGTGATATTCATAACCGAGAATGATGTTCTCGGTGATAACAAGCCAATCTATCACATAGACAGACGCATCGAGGAATCAGACTACCGATACTTCGCTGACGGATCACACATAATCTATGTTAACGGAGCAATCAAAGATGATACAACTGACCTTGGCAAGCTGATGTCAGATTTCTACTGCACTAACGCGCAAGATATGCATTACAAAGAACTCAGGAATAAGGTAAAATACTATAAGGAAACAAAGAAGGGAGTTGAGACTATGAGTAGTGTATTTGATGATTTCAGGAATGAATGCAAAATCGAAGAGAAAGAAGACATCGCATTAAACCTCATATCAGAAGGCAGCCTTACTATTGATGCAATATCAAAGGTAACTGGTCTCCCCATCGAGAAGATCCGCGAGTTGGCAGAGAGAAAGCCCGCATAAATACAATCATTCTAAGCAAACATAAACAGCAGGAGGCACTTCAACCACCTGCTGTTTTAATTTGTCTTGATTCATGTCTAGGATTTTTCAAAAACCTAGACAACACCCCAGACATTTCAGTAAAAGTCTTGACTCGTGTCTAGGATTATCCAAAAACCTAGACATAACCATAGACATTTCACCTAACTCGTCACGCCTCCCCCTCTTCATCTCTATCCCCCCGTCTGAAAGTGCTGATAATCCCTCGGGTTATTCCAGCTTCCGCCCCACGTCCATCCGCGCGCCGTGAACAGCTGGTACGCATAATCGCTCTCCGTGATCACATGCGGCACATCCGCCGACCGGTCCGCCACATACGCAGCCGCATTCTCATGCTCACACGACAACGACCCGTCCGCGTTCACCCGCACATACGGATTCTGCTGCGGGTTCAGATCAATCGCGAGTCCCAGCGCATGCCTCGACAAGCTTCCCCCGCCCGTCGCCGGCCTGTAGCAAAAGCAACTCGTATTATTGTGGTCGATCGAATTCGTATCCGAGTCCGTGCCGTTGCCCACCCAGAAATCGTCGATCAGATACATTGAGTATATCTCATACCGCGCCTCGCACAGAAGTTCCAGGATCTCCGTCACCTCCTGCGCTACAGCAGCATTCACTATCATCTCTCCCACCTGGTACTCCCCATCGAAATTCACATGCAGCACCATAAGGTACCTTAGCTCCGACAGAGCGATGTCATCGTTATACACATAGGACTGCCCCGCGATCCGCTGGTACACAGCATCGCCCTCGCAGATCTCGCTCACAGTAAAGTACTGGCTCAAGTTAGTAGAATCAATCAGCTCATCCGCGATCACATCACCCGGCGCATACCCGTCAAGCGACGTGAGCACTGCAGGCGTAGGAGTGGGTGTAATAGTCGGAGTGGGAGTAACTGTGGGAGTCAAAGTAGGAATAGGTGTCGGCGCATCAGTGGGTTCAGGAATCACTGTTGTCGCTTCACTCACTTCAACAATCTCACCGCCCTGCCCGCGCATCAGCAACACACCGACAACGCCGATCAGACATAAGCAGACACACGCACCAGCAACCAGCCCAATCAGCCGCCTCCGCTCCTGCCTGCATCTACCAACACTTTTATGTTTCATAACATCATCTTAACACACAAAAGCAGCAGGCTCTTCACCTGCCGCTTCCGTATATAGAAACTCACCCACTTTAGCTTACTCTGGTATAGTAAACACCCCACCGTGCGCGTGTCGGATTACGCACCCAACACCCTCTTAAACACCTCGTAATTCCTCATATCATCAGGCGGGCAATACACAGCGAACTCCACCACCTTAAACACACAAGGAAACACCTCAAGCGCCGTCTTAAATGCACGCGCCACCACCTCAGGATTATTCTCGAACGCCCCGCATCCGAACGCACCCAGCACCAGCACATCCGCCCCCTTTGCCGCCGCGCACGTCAACACATGAAGCGCCCTCTTCACGTGATACCCGAACAACTCAGCATCCGTCATGGCAACTCCGCCATTAACCAGCGATGCGTGCGGATTAGACACGACTCGAAGATCAGGCGCCGCCACCGATATCACATCAACAGCCACCCACTGCTCCTTGGGCATCCTTTGAGGCAGATCCTCATCCGTCTTACATATGATGACGCCCTCCGTGTAAACAAGAGCATCCGAAGCCTTGGGCGTATTCTTATCATGGTGAGGCTTATAGAACTCGTTCCACAAAGTCTTGCGGTACAGAAGCGGATATAGCGTCGACGTCCTGCACAGACACTCCTCCTGCGCGCCGCTTCCTTTCTCCACTCCTCCCCCAGCTCGAAAAGCATTCGCGAAATTCATCACCGCGATCTTCGCCCCCTCATTCTCGCCGTGAAGCCTCATCGCAGCCTGAAAAGACCGATCGCACGTTACGCAAACCCTCTGATCCGGCTGCAGGGACCTATGCTCATATGAAGGATAATCATCCTCACCAAAGACCTCAGTATGCTTCTTCGAATAATCAACAGCATCAGATAACGACTTATCAGCCGCTATCCAATCAAGAGTATCGTGAAATACTTCAATTCTCTGTTCGTGGGTACTCATACGCTATACCTTATATTAATTCTATTCATTCAATGAAGTCGTTTCCTTAAATACTGCCCAAGTTCTACATTGGTACAGTAGATATAACATCCCTTCATCCCTCGCGTCAGCAGAGTTCTATAGGTATTTCGAATTATTTCATCAGCTCGTCTCTGAGCTTCTTCAGGATCCTCTTTGTAGAGAGTCTTAATACCCTTTAAAGACTGATCGGTCTTCGCTCGCTTTGTGAAATCTGTAATAATTTCACCATTCTCACATCTGATATCATCACCGATAATGACACCAACATAATCAAACTCAAGGCCTTGCGATGTATGTATACAACCAATCTCATTAACAGATGTTTCAGCCACCGCAAACGGTTCACCACCATTGAGATTCCAACTCATCTCGAAGTCACCAATCTTAATATCATGGTAATTGGTATTATTGGCTTCTGCCTTATTCCAATCCCAACAATAACCAGCAAGCATTCGTGCTCTATTAGTGGTTCTATTCTTCTCGATTATTAGATTACGCACTTCATTAGGATCATCACAGATTCGTATATCAAAGTCGACATCATCTAGACTCTTATTAGCAGTCGGTCTTATTTGCAAAACATCATCCAACCACGCGAGATAGCCATTTGATCCATTGCATCTAAACTGAGATACTAATTCCATCTCATATACTTCAGAATCCTCTTCTCTTGCCCATCGTTTTATTTGATCAACGCTTCCAATGTCATCCATTGTCACACGTTGGTCTTCATCAATGAAGAAAACACTACAAAGAGAAGACCAAATGATTTCCTTTATCTGATTCTCTCCCAAGTTATGAAACATACCCGATTTCTCATTGAGTCTGTGCGCTTCATCAACTAATAACGTTCCAGCCATATTCTCAGGTGCATCGGTAAACATACCAGATCCTTTGAACATATTATCAACACTACTCTTCTTGAGGACACCCTTAAGTTTCTTAAGGTAGACTTGCCTTGGTGCACTATTCTTGGATACATATTGAACTAACTGATTTCTCTGAGTCAGTTCAGCCAACAGATTTACCGCAATAACAGTTTTTCCTGTACCTGGTCCACCTTGACATATAATAGTTCTCTTGCGCCCATCTTTCTGGCATAATTCAGAAATTCGAATTATCTCCTCATATACAACTTTCTGTTCATCAATCATGATGAATTCTCTATTCCCCTGAAGCATCTTGGCAATAGAATTCTGAAGACTCTTGGAAGGACGAATCTTTCCATTATCCACATAATAGAGGACTTCTTTATCATCACCTTTTACTATATGAGAACGTATATACTCTCTTAGCCTATTATTCTGTCCTTTGGTAAATGCCGGGGCATCTTTCAAATAGTCTTCATACCATGAACTATCTATCGGGTCATTATCCGTTCTTGCATAGTTATGAAGGTATGCACACGGATTAATAGAAATACACTTATCTTGCACCGTGGAATTATAATCTTTGATCAACTGTGCATACGACCATGCTTGGTAGGATGGATGGACAACCTGACGCATAGCTTTACCAGTATAAGTTTCTACTAATGCGTCCATGCCCGGTATTGCTTTGAGTTCCTGCCATTGCTTAAGTTCAATAATTACAACTGACGGATTATCAGATTTGTCGTATCCGGAAACTATGAAATCAACACGTTTCGCAGTCTGCGGAATATTATATTCAATCGCAACACCAGCGTTACCAGGAATCTGAGGATCGTTCATGACGATATACATACTTTGCAATGAATTCTCCCAAGACTTAAACTCACTGTCTTGAGTCTTTCTTCCCATCTTCTCATAGATAGTATTCTTTATATCAGTCGCAATAGTTCCCTCTTCAACGCTATTGAGGAAGTCTGTTTTCAATCCAGAATATACAAGCATCAAACAATCTCCTTATTTTCAATAGTTCCAAACACTATATCCCTGTCTTAAAGCAGTATCATAAACAGGCTGCATATTCTTCGTAAGAATCTTTATAAACCGCTCTTCATCATTTGTACTACTATACAAATCCTGTTGCGCCCAGATTGAATGAAGATTGTCTTTATAACACTTATCAAACAGACTGTGAATGTGGTCATTCGTACACACCAAAGAATACATAACGAACTGATTCTTCGCGAAGTCTTTAAAGAATCTTTCCCAATCAGGAAGATTATTACTCTTACTTGAATTAAGTGAAGAATCCATAGGCAAAAGATTCCACAGTTCATCATTCATAACGAAAGACCAAGGAACAAAATGATCGATATCATAATCTTCTGGATTAATGAGATTATGAGTATAGATATCTATTATATCGGAGCATTTCATTACACCATCCCAAAGGGCACGAACTTTACCCAACTTTCGTTCATTATCACCAGGCCTCAATTTATACACTAAGCCAGGAACTTCAGGATTATTATTCTGTAACCACTTTACTTTCTCATATTGAATCCAACCCAGTATTTCGACTGTGTTATCGTTAATCATTTTTATCCAATCAGAATTGAAGATTATTCTTCGATTAAGAGAACTTCCAGATCCAAATGTATATGGCAGTCTAGCTTCATTTTGATCAAAACAACGAATGAACTCAATTAACTCAGCCCTCTTCTCCCAATTGACTCTTATACTATGATTATCGAAAAATCCCGATAAGGCTCTATAAGGAACCATATATGTCAACTGAGTCTTCATATTTTTAAGTTCATTATTATGATCTTTTATTGCTTCTAAGATTTCATTTTTCGATGAAGAACTCGATAGATTACTCACCTGACTCAAACGAATAACAGCTCGTTCTAGTCCATCGACGACCTCACCTTTTACAAATCCACTTAAATGAATATGATATTCAACAACCGAATACCATGCATTTGCTATCATTTCATCGATAACATCGCCAATAGTTGTCTCAGTAATATTAGCATTGATTATATTAACGATCGCTTCAAGCCAATAGAACTTATAACACGAAGATGGATCTTTGAGCATCTTAGTAAAACTGTCTATCTCAAGCAGACTGTAATACTTATCATTATGAGCCATCAAAAAATCAGGCTGAACCATCTGCGAATACCCTCTTAGCCATACTAATATAGCTAATTATACAATCAACATATGAATAAACTGTTATCGTTGCCGAATATGCCTTTTTGAGTTCACCTCAACGACATAACAAACTATAAGTATAATCAAGCCCTATTCTTGCTATTTGTAAGATAAGCAAAATCAATATCGCTTAATTCTTTATTCTCTTCTTTGGTAAGCAACAAAGAATCGATCTTGCCAATCGGAGTTAATGGAAGATTCTCCCTGAATCTGATATCTATGGCTCCATCACGTTCACCGAGAAGGTGGCTTTGATATTCAAATATTTCCTTCTTGGCCTCTTCTTTATCCATTGATCCATCCTTCAGCACAACTATGGCTGTAGGTATCTCACCAAATGAATCGTACTTAGATTTAACGCCAACAATGCATACATCCTGTATTATCGGACAACCAAAAAGATTATCCCTGATAAGGTCCGGCCAGGCGTTATGACCATCAGGCCTGATGATCATGGTCTTCTTTCTTCCGTATATCTTTACGTTTCCATCACAGTCGATACTTACATTATCACCGGTCTTTATCCAACGCTCACCATCAATGGAGATAATTGTTTTATTGGTTTCTTCCTCTCTATGGTAATAACCTTGTATGATCTCGGGAGAATTAATCATAAGCTCACCCGTCTCATCATACCCAAGCTCATTACCATCCTCATCAACAACGCAGATATTCATACGTTGCATTGGTATACCTGTTCTGCCTAGTTTGGTCATATCATTATTTAAATCATAAATAGACATAGCCGCATTCTCGGTCATACCAAAACCCGTTCGTAATGAATTTGAACAATTATGTTCCTTAAGGAACTTATTGAACTCTATCTCAAGAGAATCAGGAACTGCATCACCGCCACAACCCGCATTCAGAATATATGATAGATCCATTCCTTCACATCTTTTGTCATACATAAGTTTCTCAAAGTGCATAGGAATACCAACAAAATGTGCGGGCTTATATGTCTTCATAATCTGACTGAATTCATCTGGATCAAATTTGGGAATCAAGACTAACTCCATACCTAAGGAAAGAGGCATATGAATGCCATTGATCAATCCATAAGCAATAAAAGGGGGCATTATATTGAGGAACCTATCGTTCTCACCACGGGGAATATCCGCTAATCCATACTGCTTACTAGGAAGATTAATGCAGTCGTTTGTTAAGACTGCGCCCTTAGGATCTCCGGTAGTGCCGCCTGTATAGACGATGGCTGCTGGAGAATCGTGTCTTCCTCCCTGTTTCTTTGCTTGATTCTCTGTTCCACGCTTTATGAAGTTATCCCATGTCAGAGATGTCTTATTGTCACAAGAGAAATCTTCTTTAACCTTCAGTCGATAAAGGAATCTCTTTATTCCCTTCAATGAGTCAGACGGACTTATATCAATAAGAGTTGAAGCCGTTGATTCTTCAAAAATGCTATACACCTTTGAGCTTACACTGCTTAATGTAACGACAATCTTTGAATCTGTATCGTTGATGTACTTAAGTATTCTCTCTTTGTTCATCCTAAGATCGATGAAATTACAAACAGCACCAATCTTATTCAAAGCATAAAATGAATAAATCGTTTCAGGTAAAGTCGGCATGCAGAAAGAAACAAAGTCACCTTCTTTTATCCCAAGATTGATAAAAGCAGATGATACCTCATCAATCTTATCGAACAATTCTCTATACTTTATCCGATTACCATAATAATTGATTGCATAATAATCCAAACGGTCCTTATTCATCTCGAATAAGTACTCATATGCAGTTGAATTAGGGTTTTCAAAACTTATCGAATCATCAGAGTAGTACTTTAACCACGGTTTATCCAAGCTCGGGAATCCAGTCAAAGGACCTTGAATCGTCCCGTCATTTAGCCTTTTAAGATATAAGTCTCTCTTTATCGATTCATCATCTGTTAGTTTAGAAACACTTCTCTTATACTCCATTAATCTGCATGTCATAACAATCACCCGAGCAATTGTATCACAATACAAATCCTTTGCGAGAATTAATAATCCGCCCCCTCAATTCCCTCGTACTCGTCGAGGTCTTCTTCGAGTGCTTCACGGCGCATGCGGGCTTCCCAGGCGTCGATGGTGCCGCGCATTTTCGCGCCGCAGCGGGGACACTCCGGGGATGCCGACTTAAACTGCCGGCCACACTCAGAGCATTCGAATGTGTCGTTTCCGAAGAAGTGTGTGCTTCTTACCCAATGGCCTTCTGATCTGAAGAAACTAAATAAACCCATAAAGAAACCTCCTTTGCCGTGCTCGTACCTTAATTATACGAGCATGGCCGGAAGGAGGTGTCCCGTTAATGTCACTGTTAAAGTCTGGGGCGCGAAGTGGTGAACTGGTTTCCCACCGGCGTGAGTCTTTCCTGAGTGTCGAAGTTAAAACCGCTTGAGCCGGGAGAGATATACTCCTGCTCTGTTATCGGGAAAACAGCGCCGCCTGCTGCTGTAAGCATCATTTCCTTTGTAAGCATGTATGTCTTGTAAAGCTGTTTCATGTCTTTGTCCTCCTTTATGCGAGTCTGCCGGGCTTACGGGGAGGCGTGTCGAGTGTGCCTCCCGCAAGGGCCGCAAAACGGTTCTGCGCCTCCTGCTGCATCTTGAAGCGCAGGTACGCGAACTCCGGATCTACTGCTCCGCCTGTTATCTGGTCCAACTGGGACAAATTCAATTCTTTGTTCATATATGTCAAATTTCTATTCTCCTTATTTATCCATAGGTTGTTAGGTTAATTATCACAGGCTTAATTTGGCCAACCAATGGTTAAAGGAGACGCTTTGTGTTGCTTAAGCGACAGATAGTTGTGATGGTGTTGGAATGCCCTTGTTTTGCCATAATAAAAGCCGGCTTTTTGAGGCCGGCTTGGAAGTTTCGAAATGTTGGTTTGATTACGATTGATAGGCTCGCTCATTATATCCTAGATTGAATTCATTAAAGTCAGGTTGATCAGCAATAAACTTCAGCACATCAGATGATGAAAGACCATCATTCTCATTAAGATATGTCATTACTTTATCAATCCTGGATGGTTTTTTCTTAACGTAAGCGACAACTCCGGCAACAAAGCCGAAATACGAATCTGGAATACTATTCAGTTTATTAACTAATTCTTCCATAAACGCCTCCGTTAAAAGTTAAACTTACCAATAATATTATAGTCGTTATAACCACGATTTTCAAAATAGAAAACATAATACTCACCATCAATACCAATCGAGTAATGAGAACACAATGACTTGTTTTCATATAACCTATAATTCGTATTAATCTCACTAACTACCTTATAGAACTCGACTTCATCGAGATAACAAGTAGGATAATCAAACGGTACTCCATTTGAATCGCATCTATATGTATTCATTATTATCGCTCCCTTATTGCGTTAACAAGAATATGATACACCCCGGAAAGCCTTGATTTTCCGACAATTCGCGACAATTTCCGACAAATTCAACAAAGGAAAAAGAAAGCCGGGCTGCGCCCGGCTTGGTGTGTTTATTTCTTAATAATCTCGTCGTGGCAGGCGGGCCCGTCCGACAGGTCAGAGTGACGTATGTAGTTCACGTGTCTTGGTAGGCTTGCGTACGCGATCCTGTCTGTGTTGCAGAAGATCTTGCACAGAGGCCTGATTCCGTATGCTGCAAACATCTCGACATACATGCACTTGGAGATGTTGTACTCTACCTTCTCTTTATCAAGAGTGAACTGATCGTAAGTGATGCTGCCGTCCTTCACCCTGTCTCTGTGGTCATTCTTATTCCACTTCCTTACCACCGCGTAGCAGAACGGGAAACGGTCAATGAACTTAAGCACTTTTACGAAACCAGCCCATAGGCTTCCAATGCTCTTCTCGACCGCCGGTATGATCGCTTTGTCCTCGAATCCCATGTCCTTTAACTCAAGGCACATGGCTATCACCGCATATACGAACGCGACGTTTGTCGAAGGATAGACATTGTGCTCCTCAAACTTAGCAGAATTGTACAGCTCCGTAAGCCTCGTCTCATATGAAGTCATCTTGGCTTCAATGTCGTTTATCCCTTCGTTTTCCAAGACCTTCCTGTAGTACTTGGCATACGCCTTCATGTTCTTCGCGATCTCTTTTGCTGTCATAGTGATTCTCTCATATTACGAGTTATTTTCTATGAAATATTGTAGCATTGAATTCAATAATACGTGTTGTATAATGAGCATATAAGAAGTGTTACCCACTGACGGGTGACCTCAGAAGTTTGTCACAGAGTGACCGTTATCCTTGGTCGGGGACGGTCACTTTTTTATGTACTCAATGAGTAGATTCACAACAATCAGAATAATCGTAAGAATCACAATAATAATCTCATAACTACTCAAGTGTACCACCTCCTTTCTCTCAAAAGAGGGAACTGAGGTCAACCGCCTTTCCGCGTGGGCAACACCCATAAACAGACTAGCAACTTTCTTTGTCGAAATCACCTACGAAATGACGACAAATTCCCGACAAAAAACGACAAACGAAAAGGCCCCTCGCGGAGCCTTTTGGTGTTGAGTTCTTATGTCCTAATCAGATGAGTGGTTCTTCCTTGGAGCCGCCCTGAACCTGCTCAAGTGCATCCATGTTTAATCCTTTATCTGTCATTGTCATGTCCTCCATTTCAGTTTAAATTCCCCGGTTTTTATCAGCCGGGGTGAACGCACTTGCCGCCGATGGCTTCGGAATATCCCGGATGAACCGGAAGACCGCCGCCAAGCTTACGGGCTACCGGTGGCTTAGTACCTGCGAGCTGTGCTAAAGGTGCTTCCTTTATGCCGGCATTGCTGCCGCCGATTACCTTCTCGAGTGTGTCCAAATTAAGGTCCATAGTGTTGTGTCTTTCCATTGTGTTTGTCTCCTTTTCGCTAGGGTTTTAATCTTAAGTGTTTACATGCTTCACCAGTCACACGTTCAAGTATTCGTCGACAGCGTCTGTGTCTGCTTCGTGAATCTTCTCTGCGTCATTCTTGGATGCGATGTAATCGTTGAGGATAGATCTCGTGAACAGATCAGCTGATCCGTCAAGGAATCCGCCGTTACTAAGAAGCGCAACGAGGATCTCACGTTGATTAATGCTATCCATTGTCTTTGTGCACATCTGTTTCATGGCTTCTCTCCTTTCTGTGCAGGTGTCGTTTACCTGATGATTCAATTATCACAGGAGTCAAGGAGCGAACCAATGATTAATGTTCCTGTAATGTGTCGCTTAAGCAACAGATTGGTGCGGAAGTGTCGGGTTTTATATGGTCAGACGAACGCTTTCCGACTTTTTACTGATTTTGAAGATTTAGTAGGGAAAAATGGGGTGATTTTCCGACTAAATCTGAAATAATGAAATTCCGTAGTAAGAATCGGGGCATATCCCTTACTAAATGTTGAAAAAGGTAATTAAGTCGGAAAAATGGCCGGTTTTTTACTACGCAATTTGAAAATTCCGAAAAAAGTCGGAGCCTGTTAGTACGACTGATAATAATCAGCAAAGATAATTAAGCGTGAGACTCAAACGACGGCTTTGTTTTGATCCATCCCATATTCATGGAAATCAGGCTGATCCATTACATACTTGACGACATCGGAAGATGTAAGTGAATCAGAACTATTGAGATAATCCATGACTATTTCCAATCGCGAAGGCTTCTGCTTAACATAGGCTACTATGCCCGCTACAAAACCAAAATATGTATCAGGAATGGCATTGAGTTTATTAACTAATTCTTCCATAGCAGCAGCCTTTCTTAATACTTAAATCTATCAACAATATTATAGTCGTTATAACCATGGTTTTCAAAATAGTACATATAGTAACAACCATCTATCCCAACTGAGCAATGAATACAAAACGGTTTGTTCCAATACAACTTATAGTTTGTATTTATCTCGCTAACAATCTTAAAGTATTCTATTGCATCCAAATATAAAGTCGGGTAACTATAAGGTATCCCTTTTGAATCATATCTATATTCACAGTTCATAATTCTCCTTCAGGTAAAAGACATAATAATGATACAACGGAAAATGCCTTTAAAAATCGACAATTCACGACAATTTCCGACAATTTATTGATGCCTTATGAAGAATCAGTTTGACGACTAATATGTGCTCCGGCTTTTTTCTGATTTTGAAGATTTAGTAAGGAAAAATAGGCAAATTTTTACTACGCAATTTGAAAATTCTGAAAAAAGTCGGAGAGTGCGATAATCTCAGTTACTTACACCCCGAGTACAACCCATCAGTCAACGTCGAACTACGAACAAACGCGAAGAAGTCGCCCTCACCCTTAATGATCAGAAGCTCCTGACCGGCTATAAGATCAAATCGATTAACGAACGCGAAATAGTTATAAATCTTCTCTTCCCCGTTCTCATCGACGGTCAACAAAGCGTACTGTTCATCGTACTCACTCTTGAACTGATTCTTAGTGATCGTAACGATGACGCCTTCGATCTCTTTAGGTAACAAACGGCCGAGCGGAATGCGATAGGAATCGCTGTGCTCACGCTTCCATCTTCTGTTCTCGCTTGTTATATAAACAACAGGAATCAATATGACCGAGAATAGCATCGAGACAACCAGGAACACTGTGAGTATAGCCTCATGAGTGGTGAAGAAATCCAGGAACACGAAGAATATTATAAGCACGAAGATCGCGAAGAATATGAACGGAACAAACGCCAGAAGAATGGGATGCTTTATATAAGGCGAGATCGCATCAGTCGGCTTGAACATGACAAGCTGAGGGTTATCGAGCAGCATCTGTCTTTCTTCTTGTGTGAGTTTCCGTGACATAAGTTAATCATAACAAAAAGAGCTGCCCGAAGACAGCTCTTTATGTGTTGGTGAAAACCAGATTAGGAAAGTATTCTGATTCTTTCAGGCGTGTCGGCATAGAGATCTGCAAGAGCTCTGATAGTCTCAGAACATTCAATCCGAGTTTGCGATCTCTTAAGATTAAGAAAATCGTAATAATCCGGTCGAAGATCCGGGAGCATTCTTCTCAACTCGCGTTCTCTCATAAGTCCCTCAATATCAGGATACTCATAACCGCCTGTAGTCTTTTCCATTTCCTTCATGTTAATCTGTTTCATTTTTTGTTCCTCCTTCAATCTTTCTCATTCATGGCCCGCTCACGCGAGCCGGAATGTTTTGCAGGATGAACTTTGCAACTACGATGATTATCACAAAGGCAGGATCACAAACCAATAATCAATATCGTTCCGCAGTGTCGCTTAAGCGACAGAGTATTCGAATTATGATGATTGACTTCGCAAGTTGTTTGTCGGAATTTGTCGTGATTTCGTAGGTGTTTTCGACAAAGATAATCTCTATAATTCTCATTACCATTGCCATCATTAGTATGAAAGGGATAGTAATTATGGATAGAAATGTTGAAATCATTAATGGAAAAGATGGAAGAAGAATAGTCAGAATTAACAACATCCGTTTTAAGGGTAAAAGAAATGTTGATTGGAAAGATGTAAAGAAGTATCTGATTGATTACGTTGGGGACTTTTATTGTATAGCCGATAGCAATGACATTGTTTACATTGGTCGCGATCTGCCTGATGAATATACCGGATCGCGTTACACTCACAAGCTAATGGGAACATTAGCTAAAGCAAAAGCAAATGCCTCACAAGGGATCCCTGAACTCATAGAAATTGCTGATAATAAACGATATAGAGAAAACACGGATAAACGACATATTAGAAACGCCAAATACGGATGGTACAGATATGACTCGGTTTTTGAATTACCTGTTTTTGCAGAAGACGGTGCAGTAGAAAGATACAATCGTTTTCGTGCCACAATTCTAATTCGGCATGCTGCAGATGGGAAAATGTATCTTTACGATATTCTTGACATAAAAAAAGAAACAGGCAACTCCCTCAACTAGAATAGTCTACCGGACACAAAACCCATTTCTTAGATAAAAGATACAACAGACTATTCTTATAGTCAATCAGATGTTTTCTTTTCTCCCCTGCCCCTGAAGAAGGAAGCCAAAACGGCACCGGAAAGGTTGTGCCAGACGGAGAATATCGCGCCGGGCACTGCAGCCAGCGCTAATGAAGGAAATGCACTCATCGCAAGAGTCGTCGCAAGTCCCGAGTTCTGCATGCCGACCTCGATGCACAACGCGCGGCGGCGCGGTTCGTCCATCTTGAATACAAAAGCGGTCAGATAACCCGCCGCGTAACCGAGCAGATTATGAAGAATTACTGCACCGAACAGTGCGGCACCGGTCGACAAAATCTTCTCACTGTTGTGTGAGACGACCGCAGCGATAATCAGACAGATTGCAACGACGGACACTAAAGGCAGGAAGTCAACAGCTTTGCGCGTAAATCGAGAGAAGAAATGATTAATCAGCAAACCCACACCGATCGGCAGAATAACCACCTGAATGATCGATATGAACATCGCCTTCACATCAACATTAACTGTTGTACGGAGGAACAGATAAGTCAACGCGGGAGTCAGGACAGGCGCGAGCAAAGTATTGACGCTCGTCATGCCGACTGATAAAGCGGTGTCACCTTTCGCGAGGAACGTCATTACGTTACTTGCAGTGCCGCCGGGACATGTGCCGACAAGGACGATACCTACGAGAAGCTCTTCACTGAAGCCGAAGATCTTCCCAAGTCCAAAAGCCAACAGCGGCATGATGAGAAACTGCGCGAGACACCCGATCAGCACGTCACGCGGATGCTTGAAGACTACCGCGAAGTCCTGAGGCTTCATGGTAAGTCCCATACCGAACATGACGACCATAAGAAGGTAGTTTACCCACGAAGTCTGAATCCACAGGCACGAGCCCGGCACAAACAAAGCCAGCGCTGCGACTGCGATGACTATGATTGCCATGAACTTGCCGATGAAAGAATTGATCGAGGTCATTACCCTGCGAACGCGTTATAAGCTGCCTGGATCTCGTTGCACTGGAAGGGCGCGGTGTTGTTGTAGTTGCCGCCTCTCGGTGTCTCCCATGCGGAGAAGACATACGGGCCATTGATCGCAGTGATGTACTGCTCCCCCGAGAACAGATCCTCGCCGTACATGTACGAGACGTGAATGAAGTCTCCCACCTGCATATTCTGGAAGTTGGGATTATTAGTATCAAAAACAAAGATGTTGAACCCGCCGAACACGTCGGGGTTCTCATCCATCATGTAGTAGCTGTAGGTCCTGC
>OCTX012188558.1_pt1 | contig 20041 bp, 13 predicted proteins | sample 1539691 | NCBI WGS metagenome assembly OCTX01 (sample SAMN02144231, study PRJEB22623) | gut metagenome | biome: sheep rumen | host: Ovis aries | place: New Zealand
GACAACAAAGGTAACAAAAAAGGCTGGAACCCAAGCGAGGGCTTCAGCCTAATTTTTTCTCGTATAAAAAAGTTTTACCGGACAGCAATATAAGTTTTTAAAGAAATGGATATTTAGTCCCAATATAAAAAGAAAAAGGAATAGAAAAAATCATTCCGTACTCTCACTAAGGAAAAGCACGGAATGGCATGTATAAAAGCTGTGTTAAACAGTGAAAAACACAGTGTGGATTCTGATCAATCTAAATCGTGGAATTAATCCACCCTTAGAGAATTTATTCAACAACAACAGGCTTGTATTTAGGCACAAGAGTCTTCATCACAATCCATCCGATGAGATAAGCAACGGCGCAGAAGCAGAACACAATCATATACGCAGCCGGCTTGCCGTCATATCCGAGGAAGGAGAATGCATCGCCTTGTCCTTCAGCAAAGTCGAACAATACACCGGAAGAGTAGTTGATAAGCATGGAACCGAGACCTCCAGCCATGGCACCAATACCAGTAATGGTTGCGATTGTTGATTTAGGGAACATGTCTCCTACTGTAGAGAAAATATTGGCACTCCACGCTTGATGTCCAGCTCCAGCAAGGCCGATAATAATAGCAGGCCACCATGCCGGGTCGATAGGCGAACCCTGCCACATGGCAAGAGGCTGAGCGAACAATGCGAATAGCGGGAAAAATGCAAAGATAAGCATGGCCAGCATACGTCCGGCATATGGGTTCATTCCTTTTTTCTCCACAAAAAGTTTAGGCAGATATCCACCGAATATACTCAAAACGGTGACGATGAAATAAAGCGTGAAAATAAGAATCTGTCCCATTGAGGAAGAGGATTTATATCCGAACTGGTCGGAGAAATAAGCAGGTGCCCAGAAGAGATAGAACCACCAAACTCCGTCAGTCATGAATTTACCAACGATAAACGACCAAGTTTGCTTATAGGTGAAAGCCTTTGCGAAACTCATCTGTGGCCCTTCGTCATTTGCATCCTTTGGATCACCATCAGTCTCTACGTCCTGATTAATATACGTAAGCTCGGCATCATTGACATGCTTACTCTTGCTTGGCTTGTCGTAGATGAACACCCACAATGCCATCCAGATGAAACCAAGACCACCAATGATGATAAAAGCCCATTCCCATCCAAGAGCCTCAGCCAAAGGTGGTATGCTGATAGGAGCAGCAAGAGCTCCCACCGATGCGCCGGCATTGAAAATTGACGTAGCGAAAGCCCTGTCTTTTTTAGGGAAATACTCAGCAGTCACCTTGATGGCAGCCGGGAAGTTACCCGCTTCACCCAACGCCAATACCGAACGGCAGAACAGGAACAGATACACACTGACTGTAGCAATAGAAAGAGCGACGTCGGATCCGGCCTGTACGGCTCTGAGAGCATCAATAGACTCAATACCTTCAATGTTCATCGTAGCCCATCCACAAGCAGCATGCAGACAAGCACCCAAAGACCAAATGAAAATAGACCATAGATAACCTTTCTTCGTTCCCATCCAGTCGATGAATTTACCTGCAAAAAGGCAAAAAACAGCATAAAGAATGGAGAAAACAGCAGTGATAAGACCATAGTTTTTGTCAGTCCAATGGAATTCCGGTGCGATGAAATCTTTCCATGTGAGTGACAAAACTTGCCGGTCCATGTAATTGACAGTTGTCGCAAAGAACAACATAGAACAAATCACCCAACGGTAATTTGACATTTTAGCAGTTTTTAATGCGCTCATAAGTAGTTGTGTTAATAATTTAGTGATTTATGTTGCAAATTTAACAAAAAATCACAGAAATTCCATTAAAACGCGTTCATTTTTTTAGATTTCGGTGTAAAAGGATGGAAAAAGGAGTCGGAAACGGCATTTTAGCGTGAAAATTTGTAAAATCTCAAAAATTCATCCCTTGACGCAGAAATGTGAACTCCACATCCCTCACAATCTGAATTGACAGGTGGATTTTCCTTGACGATGTCAATTGAAACTTTAATTACAGAATGAAAATTATTGAATACCGCAAAAATGATTCTCCCGGCAAGATGTTCCATCAATTTGGAACGAACAGCCATTTCTTTATTTATCAGCTCGCACACCTTTCCATAGTCTACAGTCATATTGACGTTGTCGTATAAAACAGCCTGTTGAAAATCGCAGTCAATCCTCACAGACACAAGAAAATAATGTCCGACATCCTTCTCCTGCGACAAAACGCCATGGAAAGCATAAAACCTTAGATTCGACAGAATAACAGAATTAGTCATTTGATTTTCTTTTTCCCTCCCCCTCCCCCTCCAAATCGGAGGGGGATAAGAGATTATGAGATTATGAAAAGCGGGGGATTAATTGGGATAGTTAGAAAAGAATATATATAGAAGTAGTTAGAATTTCTAAATCAGCGCAAGGACAATCACTGCCCCATGCGCTGAACGGAAAATATATAGAAATGGAATGAATGAAAATTCTATCCACATCTCGATGCACCACAACTGGTACAGATGAGACATCCTTCCTGGTATACCAGTGTCTCATTTCCGCAGTTGGGGCATTTTTGGCCTTTGGCCTCCGTGCCATCTTGCACGTATTTCTTCAGAGCCCTTTCAACTCCGTTTTTCCAAGTATTGATGCTTTCGTTTTCAAGTTGCAGAGAACTGACAAGTTTGATGACATTTGTAAGCGGCATCCGATATCTGAGTACTCCAGAAATCAGTTTGGCATAATTCCAGTACTCCTTATTAAATTTTTCAGAAAGTCCCTCAATGGTCGTTTTATAGCCTCTTCTATTTACAAATTGGAAATCGTATCTTTTGGCTCCATTTTCATCCACATTCTTGATGATACTTCCTTTAACGACAGTTTTTGGCAATGCAATTCCGTCTTCGTCATCAAGCACACCTGTAAATATCTCGTAAGGATAACCGTCGAGCAGCCCCACAAAAGCGACCCATTTCTCCTTGTTGTTCTGGAATCTGACCACATCGCACTCAAGGACTTTTGGTCTTATCTCAGTAACCTCAGGCATACAGTGCGCAGGCACGGGAGCATTCTTCTTTTCCTCCTTGTTGTCCTTCTTTTTGTCTGTGGAAATAAGCACACCTGCCCTGGATCCATCCCTGTAGACAGTACATCCTTTACATCCGGACTTCCAGGCCTCGACATATAATTCATTGACGAGTTCCTCTGAAACGTTATTCGGCAAGTTAATCGTGACAGAAATTGAATGGTCCACCCATTTTTGAATAGCACCCTGCATTCTGACTTTCTCATGCCAATCGATATCGTTAGCTGTTGCTTTATAATAAGGAGATTGTTGTACAAGGTCGTCAATTTCAGCTTGAGAATATTTTTTCTCGGTGTCGAATCCATTAATTTTCATCCACATGAGGAACTTGGGATGATAGACGATGTATTCCTCAAAAGAGTCACCGCTCTCATCAGTGAAATCCACATGTACATTTGTGTCGTTAGGGTTTACTTTCCTTCTTCTTTTGTAGACGGGCATAAAAACAGGCTCTATTCCAGAAGTGGTCTGGGTCATGAGGCTGGTAGTCCCTGTTGGTGCAATAGTCAGGCAGGCGATGTTTCTTCTGCCATATTTTACCATATCCTGATAAAGAGCCGGGTCGACACCTTTCAGACGGTTGATAAACGGATTATTTTTTTCTCTGTCCGGATCATAGATAGAGAACTTGCCACGTTCCTTGGCCAACTGCACAGAAGAGCGATAAGCCTCAACAGCAATATTCTTATGAATGTCGGTAGAGAAATACGTAGCTTCCGGTGTGCCATAAGTAAGTCCCATGGCAGCCAGCATATCTCCCTCCGCAGTTATACCGACACCAGTTCTTCTTCCCTTACCACTTTTGTCGTAGATTTTCTGCCAGAGATGCAACTCCGAGCTTTTAACCTCCTGGGACTCCGGATCGGACATCACCTTCTGCATGATGAGTTTAATTTTCTCCAACTCCAAGTCAATGATGTCATCCATAATCCTTTGTGCCAACCCCACATGTTGCCTGAAAAGCTCATAGTTAAAGACAGCGTGTTTTGTAAACGGGTTGTTAACGTAAGAGAAGAGGTTGATGGAAAGGAGTCGACAAGAATCATACGGACAGAGAGGAATTTCGCCACATGGGTTGGTGGACACCGTCTTGTATCCAAGGTCAGCATAGCAGTCAGGAATAGACTCTCTGATGATGGTGTCCCAGAAGAGCACTCCTGGTTCAGCTGACTTCCATGCATTGTGAACGATTTTCGCCCATAATTGAGCAGCGTCAATATCTTTCTCCACCATAGGATTGTCAGAGTCAATGGGGAACTGTTGTTTATATTTTCCACCATTAACGGCTGCAGTCATAAAGTCGTCATCGACTTTGACAGAGACATTAGCGCCTGTGACCTTTCCTTCTTCCATCTTGGCATCAATAAACGCCTCGGCATCCGGGTGCTTGATAGACACAGAAAGCATAAGAGCGCCTCTTCTTCCATCCTGTGCCACTTCCCTTGTAGAGTTGGAATATCTCTCCATGAAAGGAACAAGTCCGGTAGAAGTCAGAGCAGAATTCTTAACCGGAGATCCTTTAGGACGGATATGTGAAAGATCGTGTCCCACTCCACCCCTTCTTTTCATCAACTGCACTTGTTCCTCGTCAATTCGGATGATGGCCCCGTATGAATCGGCGTCACCATCTAGTCCGACAACAAAACAGTTGGAAAGAGAAGCCACCTGGAAATGGTTTCCAATTCCGGTCATAGGACTTCCCGCCGGAATGATGAATTTAAAATGATCAAGAAGGTCGAACACCTGTTGAGCAGTAAGAGGGTTAGGGTATTTTTGCTCAATTCTGGCAATTTCATTGGCAATACGCCAATGCATGTCCTCCGGTGATTTCTCATAAATATTACCGAAGGAGTCTTTCATGGCGTACTTGTTGACCCATACTCTGGCCGCCAGTTCATCGCCATCAAAATAATCCAATGAAGCCTTGAAAGCCTCATCATAAGAAAAGGTGTGACCGTTTTGCATTTTTTTTAATAATTAGTTTTGTCAAACAAATGAATCATTTTTTATTTCAGACCAGTTCGCCAACCAGTCAGAAATAAGTTTTGTAGAAACATGAAATGACCTATTAGGACAAAATCTTTGCAAATCTACAAGTCTTTTTTTAATTGGCAAAAATATTGAGTAAAAAGTTATGCACAATTTACAAAAGTTTTCCACATAAGAAAGTTATCTATTTAATTATCTGCGCATTAATATTTTTTCGATAATTAAAAGTTTTCCAAAAATAAAAATCGCGTCAACAATCAGCCACGAAAAAGTTGTCTAAAAAAAATATTTTACGTAAATTTGCAAAAGGAATAAAGAAAAAATAAAAACATCATAATAATACTTTAAGAAAGATGAAAATTAAAGACCGTCGAACAATAAGAAAATACAAAGAAAAAGAAGTTGACGAGAACCTTCTGAAAGAATTGCTTACGACAGCCAGTCGTGCAGCCACAATGGGCAACATGCAGCTGTACAGTGTAGTAGTGACGAAAGAAGAAAAGATAAAATCGGCACTTTCTCCATATCATTTCAATCAGCCAATGGTTAATGCCCCAGTGCTTTTAACGTTTTGTTGCGATTTCAATCGTTTCAGTAAATGGTGCGAGATACGAGACTCAGTCCCAGGCTATAACAATTTCCTGTCATTCATCAATTCGATGAGCGACACCCTTTTGTTCACACAGAATTTTTGCACATTAGCAGAAGAGGCAGGCTTAGGCACCTGCTATTTAGGCACTACGGTGTACAACCCCCTTGGGATCATCGAGGTTCTTCAACTTCCCAAGCTTACATTTCCGATAGCCACTATCTCTGTGGGTTGGCCAGATGAGAATCCATCTCAGTCAGACCGTCTGCCCTTAGAAGGCATCATTCATCAAGAAGTGTATAGAGACTATAGTGCAGAATCACTGGACACAATATACGCACATAAAGAATCACTCGAAGAAAACAAGGAGTTTATCAGAGTGAATTCGAAGAAAACATTGGCTCAGGTGTTTACCGACTGTCGATACACAAAGAATGATAATGAGCAGATGTCATCAACTATGATCAAGGCCCTGCGCCATCAAGGTTTTCTACCAGAGCAATAGTTTGATATTTAATGACAGTATATGCCTCAAGCATTGTCTTATCATCAGACAAGATAGTTTAACAACAAGAAAAAAACTGACAGAAAGGAGCTTAAAAAAGGCGATGAAAATTATTTTTCATCGCCTTTAAGTATTAAGCCTTTTCTCTATGGCTTCGATATCCGACTTCGTTTTGGGTTCAGTATCAATTAGATTGTTTACCTGCTTGATTGAATGGATAACCGTGGAATGGTTTCTGCCACCGATAGCTTTACCTATTTGCACGTGAGAGTCTTCTGTGTGTCTGTTTGCCAGATACATCGTTAACTGCCTGACATAAACGACCTCCTGCTTTCTACTGGAGGAACAAAGAACCTCCTCGGAAATATTAAAAAAATTGCAAACAACCCTTTTGATATCATCCGTAGTGAATTTATCATTATTTGTGTCCACATAATGTGGAATGATCTTGTCGACCAGCTCTCTTGATATGTCACAATTATATACTACAGAATAAGCCATAAGTGACCTGATAATACCTTCAAGATCCCTAATGTTATTATCAAGGTTGTTTGAAATATAGTCAATAACATCATTGGGAATGTCAAGTCCTTCCTTTTTCACTTTAGCAGAAAGAATCTTCTTTCTGAGAGCTTTGGTAGGTTTTTCTATTTCCGCCTGAAGTCCCCACTTAAATCTTGTAAGCAGCCTGTCTTCAAGTCCCTCAATTTTAACGGGCGGTCTGTCGGCAGTGAGTATGATTTGTTTCCCATTCATATGCAGATGATTGAAAATATGGAAGAAAGTGTTCTGCGTTGAGATTCTTCCAGACAATTCCTGCACATCATCAAGAATCAGAACATCAATGGTCTGATAGAAATTGATGAAGTCATTGGTCTTATTTTGCCTTACAGAGTCCGTGTATTGAACAGTGAAAAGGTGTGCTGAAAGATAAAGGACTCTAAGTTCAGGGTGTTGCTCCTTAATACTCCATCCAATCGCATTGACCAGATGCGTTTTGCCGCATCCGGAAGGTCCAAAGACAAAGAAAGGATTAAAGGTCTTAGCAGGATTAAAGGCGATGGCTTGTCCAATAGATCTGGCCAGTTTGTTGCTATCTCCCTCAATGAAAGAATCGAAAGTGTATCCCTCGTGAAGTTGCGAGTCCAACTCATCAGGGTCGACAGCAGTATTGTCTGGTGTCGTATTAGCGGCCTTACGTGGCTTTCCGTTGACGACAACAGGCTTATTGGCAGATTGTACAACAATATTGTTTTCTGGTTTCTTAACGACAGTAATGCTGTAGCTGAGGTTGATTTTCTTTCCAAAGACTCTTTTCAGGGTAGCCGCAATGAGTTGTACATACTCGTCTTTCTCGAGCATGTCGTAAATAAACTGGCTTGGTATCGAAAGAATAAGTTCGTCATTAGCATATGACTTGAATTCAGTATATGCAAATAACATTTCATATTGTTCCAAGGAGATGTTCTGCCTAATGATATGTCGGCATTCATCCCATTTTATTTTTGGGTCGGAATTCATTTTGTCAAAATAGTTATATTTAAAAGGTGTATCAGGAGAAATCACCTCTCTTTCCATGTTTCTACACTGCAAATTTAGCCATTTTTTTTTACATGGCAAAACGTTATTTATTGTTCTTGATTGGGGGGGATTCAATAACCGATTCCTTATCAAACGATTAAAAAAAAGTAAAAATAAAAGAGTGTAAAATATACAAACGTACTATAAGACTGCATTTCATATTTTTAAAGAAATACGATTGTTAAAATCGGGATAATTCAAGCCATAAAAAGAAGTACAATCGTTTGAAAGTTATCTAATTTTAAAAGTGTAAATAAAATGTGTGATAGTTTATCACTGTTTAGACATAATCAAAACAATAGTCTAAAAAGCATTAAAATACCGACAAATATCCAAATACATATTATTAAGAGGATTACAAAAAACAGAATTAGAAGTGAGGGGAAACAATAAAAAGCAAGAGGAGGAAAATATAAAATAGAGAATACAAAAAAAGCAATAACCTTTGCGCAGATGTCAAAAGGAAATTGCCTTTGTAGACTAGGATAATTGTCGTCAATTATCAGATGTGAGATTAGGTCGAGTAAGCTATGATAGTGAGATAGGCTTTACTTGTCCTTTTTCCCAAATAGAGAGAAATGCACGTATCTTTTCGGATGGTTTCTTAAGTCCTCCAGTAGTCTGGAAGCATTTTCGAGTGTAGAGTCCAACTTATTATATACATCAGGATCGTTGAACATTTTCCCCACAGTTGACTCCTGACTGAGGAGCATGGTGTCGAGAGTCTGAGTAAGCATATTAAGATTTTGGACCGTTCCATTCAAATTAGAAATGAGCGTCTCGATATCTGCATTATTAATTTTCTGGGTGGTTTGTGCCAGATTTTCTCCTATTTGATTGGCAGAATTAAGAATTTGCGGCACCTGTCGAGACATATCGTTTGTCATCAGATCGACCGAGCGTGATGCATTATTGAGATTATGCAGCATCGCCTTGGCTTCATTAATCATTCCCTCAAGCTGTCCGACATTCTCATTGAGTTCAGTAGAAATGATTCCGAAATTACCAGACACTTCATTCAGGTTTCTTACCACTCCATTGACATTTCCCATGACAGTAGGAAGTCCACGTGATGTGTTTTCTACATTCTGTGTAATGGCCTGCACATTATATAAAGAATTATTAAGAGCAGGGTTGGCCACAAGCAGATTGACATTATAAAGAAGAGTGTCGACTTTGGTAAGAATATTTTGAACATCAGGCATGAGTTCTCCCGCAGCCGAAAGAATATCATTGGATGCAACTCCGGAAATTGTGTCGTTGACATTCATGAAGCCTGAGTTGGAAGGACCGAGTATAAACTTAAGTTTAGCGGCTCCAAGCATTTCCTTCGTCAACGCGGCTTTCGTACCCTGAGGTATTTTGACCCCCTCATTGAGTTCGACCTGTATCAGAACATTCTGCTTGTCAGAATTAAACATAACAGAGTTGACGATTCCAATCTTCACACCGTTGGCAAGAACCGGTGCAGCTTCGGCAAGTCCGTTAACATCCTGCATTTCCACAAAAAACCGGTTTTGAGACTTAGAAAAACTAACTCCCTTCAGAAAAATGATGCCTACATAGATAATAACAGCGGCAATAATAGTAGCAACAGCGATTTTAACTTCTTTTGATATAGTCATGTTATGGGATTATTTCTGTTGTTTTTTATACTCAACAATAGCTTTATATATGGCCATGGCCATTTTGTTTCTTCCTGCATTCGACATAAGGAAATCTTCTTCTTCCGGCGTTGATATATAGCCTACTTCAACAAGAACGCTGGGCATATAAGTGAGTCTGAGTACAGCCAAATCGGCCTGCCTTACCCCCTTGTCATTTCTTCCGGCATAGTTCACCATTTGCCGTTGTACGATTTTAGCGAATGTAACGCTTTGTCTCATGTCCCTTTCTTGCATGATTTCATAAATGATGTCAGCCTCCGAGCCTGAGTTATAGTTGTAGTCTCTGCCTTTGTTTTTTTCGAATTTGACAACGGAGTTTTCTCTTTTTTCAACTTCCAGATTGGTTGAAGCAGTTGAAAGACACAGCGTATATGTTTGTACACCTCTTGCATTCCTGGGCACATCCTTGGGTTGCGAATTGGTGTGAATAGAGACGAAAAGATCAGCTTTTTGTTTATTTGCGATACTGGCTCTTTGTCCTAACTCCAGAAAGACATCCGTTTTTCTGGTGTAAACCACCTTAATATCTTTCTGATTGTTTTGAAGCAGCCTACCGACTTCGAGGGTTATAGCAAGATTGATATCTTTTTCTCTCTTACTCTCAGATGAACCAGTCGCACCAGGATCTTTGCCACCGTGTCCTGCATCGAGAACGACCACAAAAGTTTTCTCGGGTACCTGTGGATAGATTTTAGCATGACAGATATCCGAAAAAGCAAAAATAAAAAAAGCCAAAAACAGGTTACGCATACTGAAAGAATTGTTATTGAGTTCGTTTGAGTTATCCCATTGTGAAATATTATTATGCAAATTTACGAAATAAAAAAGAATAATTCAAAACGCTATAAGAATAGACGAAAGAGAAACAAAGAATTTAACAATTATTAGAAAAAACTCAGACTCCAATAATGGAGTCTGAGTAAATTCAAGCAATTTTACAATTTAATTTTCGCACCAGTCATGACCCAAAGTCCCGGTTGCCGAACATTTCCTATATCATAATATTTTTTTGATGTGATGTTGTCTGCATTGACATATAGCTCGATATTATTCTTTTTCCAGCAGATTTTCGCATTAAGCAAAGCATACGGTGAATATGATTTTTTCTGAGCTGAATAAGAGACATTACCATTTTCATCTTCGTGAGGTGAATACATAATATACTCCCCCATCCTGTCTTGAAACCTCACGGACAGTTCAGCTGTGAGAGCAGGACAGATGTTCACATTCAGACAAGCCACAAGTTTATGTCGGAGGTAGTCGAGAGCATAAGACGAGGCATAAATCTGTTGATTGTCGAGTCTTTTCTGGTGTAGATAAGAATAACTGATTGTTAAATAGTTCAGATGAGAGAAACTATTAAACAGCTGTCGGAAAAAGAATGTATTCTGCACATTAAATCCCCAGTTATTGATTTTGAAGTTGGTGGCATGATATGTGGAGTAATTATTGACAGAATCCGCATCAGTCATAATCCAGTCAATCATGTTTTTCTGATGACGATAGAAGAATCTTACATCAGTTTTAATGCCATTAGGGTGAAAAGACGCAGCCAGTGCCAGCTCATTGGTTTTCTCCGGTTTAAGCCCCGTGTTGCCCTCTTGTGTCGGCGATTTGTAATAAAGATCAGTAAAAGTGGGCATTCTCTGAGCCATATTCCAAGAAGCGTAGATATTCCAATCAGACGATGGTCTGAAAGAAAGGTCCACTCCGGGGTAGAGTCTGTATCTATAATCGAGAGACGTGTTCATATTCGCGAGCAGTCCTGCAGAAAGAGTGAACTTATTCCAAATAAGGTCGTGCTCAAGAAAATAGGAGACATTAGTCCGGTTGTCTTTTTTTGTGTAATACACCTTTCTACCTGGTATTTTCACAAATTGATTTTCATCCAGAGGTTTTCCCAAAGATGTTGAAAGAATACCCTCATTTCTGAAATCAGCGCCAATGAGGGTCGTACCCAGTTTCCATTTTGTAGATGCGTTAACCGAAGCTCCGTAAACATCTACAAGATGGTAGTTTTCCCCAAAATTTGAGTGTTTGACGAGTTGGTAATGATCGTATGCGCGATTAAAATACAGCGTAGGGTTTAGACGTATACGTCCTTTCGTGTTCATATTGACAGTACCGAAAAACCTTCTGTTCTGTTCATACTGATTTGGGAATTTTCCAGAATAGAACGTGTTGGCACCGTAGTCCATAGACAATGCACCTAACTGCCAGTCGACCGAAGCAAGATTTAACTCAACTCCACCATTATAGAAAGCATTGTACTTTTCAAATTGAGAGTTGTGTGTTCCACCATCACTTCTGTTGAAATTTAAATTGAGATGATTGTAAGATTTCTTACCATTAAAGTCGAAAGAAGCCCCGGTGCCGAAAGAGCCAAAAGAGCCGGCTTCCAAATGTGCGACGGCAGAAAAGGGTTTATTCAGGTAAGAAGAATCGTTGTTTTTCTTGGTAATGATGTTGATAGCTCCTGAGAAAGCGCTTGATCCATATACCCTGCTTGCAGCGCCTTCAAGAATTTCTATTCGTGAAATGTCTTCCAGAGAGACAGGTAATTGGACAGAAAGATGTCCGCTTTGGGGTGAAGAAATGTTGACTCCGTTAAGAAGGAACGTGCATTGGTCGTGAGTACCTCCGTTCACCGACACATCAGTCTGAATACCGAATGCCCCTCTTTGTCTGACGTCAACGGTAGAAGTAAATTTAAGTAAGTCATTGACAGACTGAGCAGAAGATGATTGAATTTGTTCGCTCGTGACAACATTCACGATTCTGGCTGTCTGGTTCATCGGAAGCGGTAGCTTTGTGGCAGTCACCTCAAGCTCAGGCAAAGTGTCGGTCTGCAGTATCTTCTCATTACTGTCTGTGGATGTTTGTGCCTGCGCCGTAGTCGGTACAGCAAACGAAAGTGTTGCCACGGAAAGAGTAGAAATCACGATTTCCCTTCCTAAAGAAGCGAATACAGCATACCCTTTCCTTGTGAATCTCTTCCATCTGATGACTTCAGCCTTGTTTTTTAAAAAATTTTGTTTCATAAAAAAAAATATAAGTTAAACATAAAATACCCGTCTCTCAAAAGACGGGTGTTATAGATGTTCGGAAGATTACAAGAAATCCTTCTTGAAAATAATTGGTTGGTTGCTATTGGAAGAAAAGTAAGAAATTTCAGCCGAAAGCGTGGCAAAAGGAATATCTTCAGGCTTCTCAATTCCTTGTTTTCTCATTTCTTGTGTGTGACTGGAGAAAACTTCCTCCTTGATATCTGCAACATTCGTATTGTCCAACTTCTTCTGAATTTTCTCAGCAGCTTGCATGGCACATACATATTCCGCATAAGAGATGCTTCCTTCTGACACCTTGGCAGACTCTTCAATAACGGATTTGGGTCCAGTAAGTCCAAGTTGATTGAATGCTTCAGAAATTAAATCATTGTAATTCAATGTATCATTCTTGGCAACTTCAGCCTCACCCTCATTTTGCTCCTCTGCAGTTGAGTCACTTAAAAGAGTATAGTTCAGCTGTGTCAGAACCCCCTGGAAAGAGATCTTAGCCTCTGCGTGGTTGTCTCCATCGTCAACACAAGCAGACAAAAGGCATAAACCAATGCCCACACAAATTGTAAAAATCAAAAAACGTTTCATCATAATACTATTAATAAATATACATTTTCACATAAAAAACGAACTAAAATCATTCAATTAAATTCAAGAACTCATCCTCGCTCAAAATCTGGATTCCCATCTTCTGCGCCTTCTCGAGTTTTGATGGCCCCATATTTTCGCCCGCAAGGATGAAGGAAGTTTTGGCAGAAATACTGCCGACATTCTTTCCTCCATTTCTTTCAATCATATCCTTATACTCGTCTCTCGAGTGCTTACTAAACACCCCACTGATAACAATAGATTTCCCAGCAAGTTTGTCGGTTGACACAACTTCGTCCTCATCATCTATCTTCATTTTAACGCCATGTTGCTTGAGACGTTCGAGAATTTTCTTGTTTTCATCAGAACTGAAAAAGTCCATAACACTATTAGCGATAACCTCACCGACCCCTTCCACTTCAAGCAGCTGCCTCATATCAGCATTTGCCAGCGCATCCATGGATTTGAATTTTCTTGCCAGCAGTTTCGCAGTAGTTTCTCCGACAAATCTGATACCGATTGCATAAACCACCCTTTCGAACGGAACATTGGCAGTGGCAGCAATGCCCTCAACTATTTTCTTTGCCGATTTCGCCCTTGTGCCCATTGCGCCGTCAATATCCTGCACTTTGATATCATAAAGGTCGGCAATATTCCGGATCAGTCCTTTCTGGAAATAGTCGTCAACCGTTTCAGGGCCAAGGCTTTCGATATTCATTGCCTTCCTGGAGATGAAATGTTCTATTTTCCCTTTGATCTGTGGCGGGCAATGGTTTTCGTTTGTGCAATAGTGAGCAGCCTCTCCTTCCAATCTTTTCAATGGAGCACCACATTCCGGGCAATTAGAGATAAAAGAGACAGGCACCATACCAGGTTTTCTTTGAGAAACGTCAACCCCAACAACTTTAGGAATGATTTCCCCTCCCTTTTCCACATACACCATGTCTCCGATATGCAAATCGAGTTGTTTGATGATGTCGGCATTATGTAGCGATGCTCTTTTTACTACAGTTCCAGAAATCAAAACTGGCTCCATGTTGGCCACAGGTGTAACAGCGCCCGTTCTTCCCACCTGGTATGTGACCTCATTCAATCTGGTCAATGCTCTTTCCGCCTGAAACTTGTATGCAATGGCCCATCTTGGCGACTTGGCCGTAAATCCGAGCAACCGCTGTTGTCTGAGTTGGTTCACCTTCAATACAATCCCATCCGTGGCAACCGGGAGTTTCTTTCTTTCGACATCCCAGAAATTGATGAATTGCTCAACTTCTTCGATTGAATGGCACAACCTCATCCCCTCAGAGATTTTGAATCCCCATTTTCTTGCCATGTTCAAGTTATCGAAATGAGTCCCGTCCTGTGGTATCTCATCTCCCAAAAGATAATAAAGATACGCATCAAGCTGTCTGCGTGCCACCAGTTCTGATTTTTGCGATTTGAGCGTTCCAGACGCGGCATTTCTTGGATTGGCAAAGAGTGGTTCCTCTCTTGCCTCCCTCTCTTTGTTAAGTTTGTCGAAAGAACTCCAAGGCATAAGAATTTCGCCTCGGATTTCGAACTCATGAGGATAGCCAGAATCAGGCTTAAGCTGTAGAGGTATGCTTCTGATTGTTCTGACATTTGCGGTTACATCATCTCCCTTTTCTCCGTCGCCCCTCGTGACAGCCTGCACTAATTTTCCATCCACATAGGTCAGAGAAATGCTAAGCCCATCGTATTTCATCTCAGCAACAATATCGAAAGGTTCCCCATTCAGTCCATTGGAAACCCTTTGATAAAAATCTCTAACCTCGCTTATGCTGTAGGTGTTCGCGAGAGAGAGCATAGGATATTTATGTGGGACTTGCTTGAATGCCTGGTTGATGTCGCTTCCCACCCTCTGAGTTGGAGAATTAGGGTCGTAGAATTGAGGAAAGAACATCTCAAGATCTTGTAATTTCCTCATCATTTGGTCGAATTCGTAGTCAGAGACAGTGGGTTGGTTCAGCACATAATAATTGTAATTATGTTGATGAAGCTGCTGTCGAAGCAATTCAATTTCCTCTTTGGTTGACATGTCAGAAAAAAATTAATATTCCAGAGCTCTTTGTCTGCAGAAATATCCGGCAAAAATCTCGTCTACAAAATCAATTTGTTGATTAAAGATACCATAAACCGCTGCTCCACTTCCAGACATGGCAGCAAACACAGCACCCAAATCATATAGTCTGTCTTTAATGGCAGCAATCTCAGGATATTTTTTAAAGACACTGTACTCAAAATCGTTAACGACCGTGTCCTTCCATTCCTCTATCGGATTATTCAAGAGTTGAGGAAGAGAAGCCTGAGGCTGATGTGGCTTTACTTCGGCATACGCATCCTTGGTAGAAACTCCTATGTCGGGTTTTACAAGGACAATGAACTTCCCCTTTAAAGAAATGTTGATATTTGAAAATTGATCACCAATCCCTTGTGCGAAAACCGGCTTGTTGTCGATAAAGAATGGGCAGTCAGCACCGATTTCGGCAACAATATTCTGCATTTGGCTGACATTAAGTCCAAGTTGGAATTTTTCGTTAAGCAGTTTGACCGTAAAAGCCGCGTCAGCCGAACCGCCCCCCAATCCAGCACCAGTAGGGATATGTTTATGCAGATGAGCCTCCACAGGCTTAATTTTATCAGGAAAAAGGTCTTTCAGTTTTTTATATGCTTTGACCACCAGATTATCGTCTGGCCTGCCGTCAATCACCTCTCCACTGACTTTAATTGCGCAGTCAACGTCGTGATTGGATGAACTATTAATTTCAAGTGCATCCAACAAGTTGATGGGATAGAATACCGTCTCAAGATTGTGATAGCCATCCGGCCTTTTCTCAACAATATTGAGTCCGATATTTATTTTGGCATTAGGATAAACAATCATAGAATACTGAGAATAAGAATGTTTCGATAAAAAAGTAATGACAGAGTCGATTTTCGAGTTCAAAATTACAAAAAAAGAATCAAAAAACCATAAAAAAGGGTAAAAAAAAGACGCCCCGTGTCAAGAGCGTCTTTCCCACCCGTACGACTGCGGGTGTAAAAATAACATTCATTCAGTCCTTACGTTATCCTTTTTTCTATATATATTTCCAAAAGTATTCTTACAAAGGCAAAACCTGTTTGCTTGCTAATGGCATTGACTAAAACGGAGGTACTCCGTCGTCAGGTTCAAATTGTGGTGCCATGTCGTCCGTCAAAGAAGAAAAGGCCTCGTCATTCTTTCCGTCATTGACGGTGTTGACTTTTGATGGTTTCATTGTGCCATCATCTTCAGGCATAGGCGGTTGGTCTTTATCCGTATAATAATCTGTGAATCTGGCATATTCTCCAGTAAACCTAAGATGTACATCCTTCACCTCACCATTACGATGCTTAGCGATAATAAGCTCAGCAAGACCTCTTGTGTCTCTTCCATAACTGTCCTTATAAATCTTATAATATTCAGGCCTATGAATGAAGCAGACCATATCAGCATCCTGCTCAATGGCACCAGACTCACGCAGGTCAGAAAGCTGGGGCCGTTTGCTGTTCGCATCATTAGGGTCTGCGCCCGCTCTGTTTTCGACACTTCGGTTCAGCTGAGACAGGGCGATAATCGGGATATTAAGTTCCTTGGCAAGTCCCTTAAGCGACCTTGAAATTGTTGACACCTCCTCTTGTCTGGAGTTATACGACATTCCAGATGCATTCATAAGCTGGAGATAGTCGATGATGATGATTCTTACGCCGTGCTCCCTGACAAGCCTTCTGGCTTTTGTTCTTAACTCAAAAACGGAGAGCGACGGTGTGTCATCAATATACAGCGGCGCATTGTAGAGCTCTCGTATCTTGTAGTCGAGTTGTTTCCACTCATAAGGTAGAAGTTGTCCGCTTTTAATCTTGTCACCTGTAATTTCGCAAACATTTACAATCAGACGATTGACGAGCTGCACATTTGACATCTCAAGAGAGAACATGGCCACCGGTACACGGTTGTTGACAGCAATATTCCTGCACATAGACAGTACAAATGCCGTTTTTCCCATGGCTGGTCGAGCAGCGATGACAATCAAGTCGGAGTTCTGCCATCCACTGGTAACCTTGTCGAGTCCTGCAAATCCGCTTGAAAGTCCGGATAGTCCGTCTTCTCGTTTAGCCGCAATCTGCAATAATTTGTAAGCCTCATCGATGACCGGGTCAATCTGCGTAAACTCTTTTTTCATGTTTTGCTTAGAGAGTTCGAAGAGTTTTCCCTCCGCCGTCTGCATAAGCTCCGCCATATCCTGTCCGTCGTCGAATGCCATGTCTCTGATTTGCGTGGTATATGCAATGAGCTTTCTGGCAAGAGCCTTCCCCGCAATGATATTGGCATGATACTCGATATGTGCGGATGAGAGGACTTTTTGTGACAGTTCAGCAATGTAAAGGGGTCCTCCGACCTTGTCGAGATTCCCTTCGACTTTAAGTTGCTCGGTAACAGTAAGTATGTCTATCGGTTTATCTTCTGCCGCAAGTTTTTTTATTGCAGCAAAAATAACCTGATGTTTCGTATCGTAAAAAGAATCGGGATCGAGAATATCTGAAACCGCCCCAATAGCGTCTTTCTCAATAAGGCAAGCTCCAATAACCGCGGCTTCAAAATCGAGAGCCTGTGGCTGGACTTTTCCAAGCTCGAGCAGCTGTTGTGTATCGCTATTAATATTCCTGTTATTTCTCTTGTTATCTCTTCTGTCGGCCATTATACAAAAATTTCGGACTAAATGTCGAGCTTTATGTTGACAAAGCAAAATGATTTCGGTATCAATTAGACGAATGCAAAATTACTACAAAAAAATGGAATCACATCAAATGTCAGATTAAAGATATTAACAGAACCGGGAGAAAGGTGTTGATAACTTTTATAGAATACTGATTTATAATAATTTAAGATGTTGATAACTTTTTTTTAAATAGATTTTTATCACAAACGTTTGAATTGGTCAAAAACCTTATTATTTCACTTGGCGAGGAGCATGCCAACACACCAAACTGTTCACTGAAGAAAAAAACGAAACGCCTAATCACATGGCGTTTCGTTAGGTACTGATCTGATGACAATCTGTTCAGACTCTTATCACTTGATAATAGACTTGATAGTCTTAGATGCCTGATCATACGCTTTTTCCCAATCTGTATCGAGTGAGAAAGGAGTTTCAGATTTAGCGTCTTTTACATATGTGTGTACATATTTCTTATCTGAATCGTTGAACAGAGGATTGTTCAGTGAAGCCTCTCTGAAACATTCCATAACCTGTTTTTTCTTGGAAGCAGAAATTTTGTTGGCCTTCAAGGCATAAAGCCTGCAATCGTCGACGAAGGATTTCATATTGACCGCCTGAGAGTCGTAGAAGTATCCCGTTTTTTGGAGCCCTCTCTTAGAAACCTGAGCAGCAATATAGTTCAAAACAGTGATTTCGAACTGAGCGATATCGATTTCGTCCTGTCTTGAGTTTGGGTTATTAACGATTTTAGTGGCAGTGTCTCTGACAGTCTTGTAAAGCGACTGAGCACTGACATTTCCAAAAGCAAGCATTGCCATTGCGAAGATAAAAACAAATTTTTTCATAATTAAGTGGTCTAAATACATTGCAAAGTTATAAATCTTTATTTATATGACCGCAAAATTTTCAGATAGTTTAACAAAAAGTATGACTTATTTTAATTTATCAACGATGTCGAGCAATAAATTCCATGCCATATCGACAGTTGGAATCAGCAATTTCTCATCAGGTGTGTGGACATTTCTCAAAGTTGGTCCGAAGCTTATCATTTCCATACCCGGGTATTTTGTTGCGAAAAGTCCGCACTCAAGTCCAGCATGAATGGCTCTGACCACAGGTTGCTTACCGAACCTATCGGAATAAGCCTGTACAGCCACCTTAAGCAATTTCGTGGTGTTATCAGGTTTCCATCCCGGATACCTGTCGGAAAATTGCACATCAGCTCCCGCTAATTGGAAGAGAGCAGCAACCGTGTTTCTGACATTATCAAGTGCGCTGTCGGTGGAGCTTCTTTGACTGACCACGACCTGAATGGAGTTGTCGACTTGCTTGACAGATGCCAGATTCGAACTTGTCTCCACAAGTCCCTCAATACTCTGGTTCATTTCAAGAATACCATTATGCACCGCCTGCAAGGCACGAATAAAATTCAAAGCCACATGGTTCTCAATCACCATAGGAGATTCCACTTGTTCTGTTTGCAATAGGAAAGTCATATCCGTTTCTTGTACATAGTATTCACCTTCCGCATCGGCCGCAAAGAGATTGAAATCGACTCTGATTTTTTCTTTATAATCTATTGGCACCGCCACGACAGCCTCAGCATATCTGGGAATGGCATTATGCTTATTTCCACCTTCAAACCTGATAAGTTTCAAATCGGTCTTTTGCGATTCAAGATACAAGAAACGTGCCATCAGTTTTATAGCGTTAGCCCTATTCTTATTGATTTCGTCTCCCGAGTGTCCTCCTTTAAGTTTGTCAATTTCGAGTTTGATGACAACAAATCCCTGCTCCAGTGGTACGGTGTTAAAACGGAAGGTCGCAGTAGTGTTTTCGCCACCGGCACATCCGATGAACAATTCGCCTTCGTCCTCGGAGTCGAGATTGATAAGATATTTTCCTTGCATGAATCCAGGCTCAAGCGCGAACGCTCCAGTCATTCCCGACTCCTCATCCATGGTGAACAGACACTGTATGGGTCCATGCTGGATGTTAGGGTCGGTAACCAGTGCCAGAGCCATAGCCACCCCGATTCCGTCGTCAGCACCGAGAGTAGTCCCTTTGGCCTTCAACCAGTCGCCATCAACAAAAGTTTCAATAGGCTGATTATCGAAATCAAACCCAAGTCCTTTAACTTCCTCACACACCATATCCATATGTCCTTGCACGACAATACCATCAGAGTTTTCAAAACCTTTAGTCGCAGGAGCAGAAATAAGAACATTTCCCACCTCA
>OCTX011934108.1_pt1 | contig 20036 bp, 16 predicted proteins | sample 1539691 | NCBI WGS metagenome assembly OCTX01 (sample SAMN02144231, study PRJEB22623) | gut metagenome | biome: sheep rumen | host: Ovis aries | place: New Zealand
GGTTTTAATCTCCTTTATTTATCTATAATTTTGTGATTTTCTTTTTTAGCGGGCTTTCTCTTTTGCCCTTACATCTATATATACGAGGGAATGTGGGGGAGGGCTAAAAGAATTTGCCAAAGTTAATTAGATGTTAATTAGATGAGTTAATTAGAGGAAGTTATAAGGAAGTTAATCGGAACTAATTAGATTTAATCAGAGTTAATTGGACTGGAGAATGGACATATTAGACCATCAACGGTTAAAGTGTCTAAAATATATAAACCGAATTGAGACTGATTATTAAATTAAATCCTGCTTTAATTAGGTAATTGATTTCTGCATAAGGTATAAATATAAGACACAGGGACGTATAAAGATGAAAAATCTAATTGAGTCTTGTATTCCATTTATTACGTATAGTATTATACTATTGTCAGCAGGGATGAGGGACCCTAATACATTTTAACCATATAAATACTCATTCTCTGAAGACTGCAGAAGTATCTGTGGTCTTATTTTATATATGCCGGATTAGTTGGAAATTTCCTATATGGGAAATAGGTATACAATGGATGATGAAGGATAGCGGCTGTTGAGGTAAAAGCTAAAGGAAATTTTTGAGAGCAAGAAGAAGCATTTCAGGGTGTAAGCAAAGGCTAATTTGGGATTATTTGAGCTGTCGAATAATGAATGCCTATAATAGATGCTTTACGAAATCCGTTCTTGAAAACGAGTTTAGTATAATCATCTTTTGAAAAGGTCTAGCTGAATGGGGCAATAAATAAATGAGATTGATAAGACCACAGTCACCGAAAATGGTCACAATAATGTAACATATTTGTGCTAGTTCTTTATTTAGAGGGGCTTTAAGCATGGTGTTTATTATATTCTGTATTATGAAGTAGTATTCAATGCGATAAAGAATATCTATAGAATTACATATTCAAGTCCTTTTCGAAATTTGAAAGGTAACATGATGAAATTTCTCGATAATTTCTTTAAAAAAATACCAGATTCAGTATTAAATGCAGTTGGCCTTATTGCTGGATTAATAGCAATCGCTCAAGTCGTTCCTCTAATATTAAATTTAATAGTAAGCTTGATTAAAGGCACCTTACCCAAACCTGTTATAGGGAATATACATATTGCTTTATTTACTATGTGTGGCTTAACAGGGTGGCTTATTTTTAAATTAGTAAAGTACAGGAAAGTGCAAGCAGAAACACGAGAGATGTTTTCAAATAATTTCTATGCATTACTTCATAGCTATAGGAATGCTTTGGGTGAGATTGAAGTAGCTGATTCCAAAAATGAGAATGTAGCCATTTACATTAATCACTTTGCCAAAGATACGCTAGATAGCTTAAGTGATATATTTTGTAAGCTTACAAGGCAAAAGGTTTCTGCTTGTATAAAAATAATTGTACCAGACGAAGACTTAAAGTATGAAAATGCGAAGGTAAGAACTTTCTGCAGATCATCAAATTCTGATGAACGAAGACCTAAATATGATAATGAAAATACTTATGAGGGAATAATTTCTAAGAATACTGATTTTAAATCAATAGTAGAGCCTGGAAAGTGCTTGAGCTGTTTCTACCAAAAGGATTTGGAAGCATATGATAAGCAATTGAGGAGCTTAGAGGGTGATGCTCAAAAGTATGAGAATACTAACATTGATTGGAAAGAGTATTACTTATCTACAATAGTAGCGCCTATACGTATTGCAAATAAAAGAAATCCAAAGGTTCCGGAAGAGCAATCTTACACTATTCGAGGCTTCCTTTGTGTTGACTCATTAAGCAAACATGCTTTTGAGGACTCACAAAGAGAGTACTATCAACATATTGTAAAAGCATATGCAGCACTGCTTTATTCAATATTGGATATATATAAGATTAGAGTTGAAGATATTCAAAAATCATCCCAACAACTTGATGAAAATCTATTTGAGGAAAGAACAGAGCAAAAAGGGAATCGTTCTAGTGAAAATACGACAGGCCCTAGGGAAGCATCTGCATATTTGAACAATCCGAAACATGCAACGATGCAAAGAAAATCACCAAGAGTTAAGGAATCGCGAATTATAAAAAACGCAAATAAAATAACAAGCGGTAAGAATCAGTAAAGCTGAGTTAAAATATATGCTTATATTAAAATAAACCATATTAACTACATAATAAATCATTTCATAATAGAAGAGGTGCTAAGATTGTTCAATAACATGAGAGGAATAAAAAAATGGATTACACTACTTGCTTTCCTGCTTTTGGGAGAGGCGTATGCTCACGGTTATGGTGGCAAAGAGCTTAATGAATTCGAACATATTACATATAAGTTTGAATCGATTTACCCAGATATTCAAACCATGAATGCAGTAGAAAAATCAATTAATAAAAAGCATTCAATGAACCCTTTAGAGGGATCGCGAAAGGGAAAATAAAGCAATAGTACGCTGGTATATATAGAAACTCCGCTTTTCAGCGACGTCCCTTATAAAACTATTTCGAGACCTTTGTTGACTACGAAAGAGGATTATCCAGGGCTGTTGATTGATAAACAGTACTACATGTTATACCAAGTAGAAAAGCCTTTTGTAAAAAAATCGTTACAGGTCGTTATTACATTAAGGAGAACAGTATGCCGCCCCTTCGGGACGGTTGTGCTGTTTTTCCCAGATTTTCCATATAAAAGGCTGCGAAGCATGTTCACAGCCTTCTATCTTATAATTTAGTAATCATATAAGATATTCCACTCTTGTCCAGCTAATAGAACTAGATACTGATTGCCAAATGGATGAAAAACCTCCTGTGACACGTTACTGATAAATAAATCATCCCAATAACCAGAAAGATTTGAATAATTAGAATTGCTATCTAGTTCCATTGGACAGCGTGGAGGAATTTGGGAATAACGGATTTCAGTATTCCCAGTCGAATACCACTTTATCGTATTGTTTTCATAGCATAATAAAATTTCCTCTTTTGTTCTAGAATGCTTTACAGCTTTCATGGCTGCCATTGTAACGGATACGTTATATTTATTGGCAATATTTGAAATAAATGCAAACGATAAATGCTCAGATGGTAATTGCATAGTAAGACCATCGGTTGGCAGTAACAATTCTGATGCAAATTCATTAGCTTGTTGCTCTTGGCTTAGTGAATTAACTCTTTGCTGAGACTCTATCGATATTTCGCTACAGCAATACATCTGTTCCCGGTGTAGCATAAAATGTCCGATTTCATGTGCGATTATGAATTGTTTCCGGTGAACATTAGTTATCGTATTACTTACAAATATTAATTTTACGCCCTCGGAACAGATAAGATAGCCGTCCTTTTCTAAGGGATAATTCTCTACTACCGATATTCCTAATAACGTACAAAGAAAATATGGATTAATATGACCCTTTCTTCCGGTGATTTGATATATGAAATTAAGAGCAGATTTGATTGGTGACATATTAATCAGACTTCTTTCTTTTTTCGAGTTCTTGCATGATGATTCTCATATCGTGCTCACTTGAGGTGCCACCTTTAGCTGCTAATAAGCTTTCGCTCGTAGAGTTGTTAATATATGATAAGATGTCTGATCTAAGAAATCTCCATTCACGCCCAGCTTTATATGCCTTGATTCGCCCATCTTTTATCATATTGTAAACAGTTTGATTGCTGACCCTGAGGTATTCAGCAGTTTCTGTCAAATTTAATATAGAAACATCATTAGTAGCATTTTCGTTTATGGCACGAATTATTCTTTCAATCATTTGTGCTTCTTCATAAGTATAGACGATTTCGCCGCATTTTTCACAAACGTATGCTTCAAAACCACGGATTTCTATTTCTTTGCCTTTAATGTTGAATACTCGAGAAATGGTTTTGAGAGACATCTGTTCGCCACATTCGATACAAATTCTTTGTGCTGGTCTTTTCATAGTTTTTCTCCCTATTGTAATGTGTATTATAAAATACAAGCGGATAGGGGTTGCAGCATTAAGGCGCGCGACTATATATGGTAGACATTATTGGCAAATGTCTGCCATATATAGTGGTGACACCGTCTAATGCGACAGCTCCTCTGAAGCGAAGCATTAATGCTTCCTTGTTAATGCGGGATTTTGGCCTGGATGTCTATCCCACGTGCTATTATTTGGATGTTCAACTGTGACAACATGTATTTCAGGAGTCGGATTGAACAATAGAACTGATATAACAATAGTATCAGAGCAATGAAGCGGATCATATATTAAGTACCTTTCATTGCGATGTTCTTTGCCGGTAGTCGTTGATGGGGACTGTATTTCGATGATCTGATTCGTATTACTGCCTAATACTTCTTTGACAGCTTCAACTGATATCCCTCTGTTTAACATTTGATCATATGCATGTTGTGAGAATGTAATAGATTCTGACATTGCTACACGGCGAAAGTCGGGTAAATCGCTGGCGTTCATTCGCACCTCCAACTAGTATATTTTATAACAGTTTATAACAATTTATAATAAAATTGGGTATTTGTCAAGTCTGGGAATTTCGACATACGTGAGTCAATATGTACCTTTTTTAGTTGACTTAATATCGATGTCATTTTTGTCAATACAATGATAATCTAAAGTAAACTAAAACAGATGAAATGCGCAATCGCTTTACCATGCCCCTATTGGAGTTTCGGTTGTATACTATAATGTAGCTACTATATGTATGCATTAAAGTGAATATGGCTCAAAATTGAACCCACGTCAATCTTGTTCATTTTTATGGAAATCAATTAAGTAGAATACAATAAGGATGCACGCGATTCAGCCTGTATCATAAGCGCCTGCGAGACTGATTTTGTATCATGCCAAGCCGTCGTTCTTCTTGTTTGTCGTTTAGCCAAGAAAATCGATATTTTTGTCAAAGTCAATTTCGCCATACAGACTGTATTAGTGGCCACAGCTGTAGTAAAATAGTATGGTCAACAGAGGGGAGGGGGCCTTTTCATATCTGATGTATTTAATCCCATCCGCTGAAGACTACAGAAAGTCTGTGGTCTTGCTATATCAATTAAGATGTTTTGATATAATAGTGCAAAAAGAGTGTGTATCATACTGATGAGTTAATTAAAGAGACGATTGCTCTTATTGTAGGTATATAGTTAAACAATATGATATCCAGTAAATATTAGTGAACCCATGTATGGCTAATGCGTTATGAAGAGTGAAGAACGTGTATTTAACAATGTCTCTGAGAATCGAAGAAAGACAATGAGCCACATTTCCGGAAAGGACACAACTATAGAAATCAGTCTTAGGAAAGCGCTCTGGCACAAGGGCTTCAGATATCGTAAAAATTATAAGAAGATTCCCGGTTCTCCAGATATAGCAATTACAAAGCATAAAATTGCAATATTCTGTGACAGTGAGTTCTGGCATGGTAAAGACTGGGAAAAACTTCATGGAAAACTAGAAAAAGGCAACAACCCTAAATACTGGACTAAAAAAATAGCTGAAAATATTGCAAGAGATCGGGAAAAAGACCGAATGCTTGTAGCAATGGGCTGGCACGTACTGCATTTTTGGGAGAAGGATATAGAAGATAACCTCGAAAGCTGCGTTAAAACGGTTGAAGAAGCAGTTCTTGAATCGTTGGAATGTGAGGTGGCGCACAGATGAAATATGATGAAGCATTTGATAAAACAAATCCCTTAAGTATCGAGAAATATGCTCAAAAACTTATTGGTAAGACTTTTCGGCAGATATGTGATGAAGACGACAGGAGCAAGCGAATTATCATTCGTGATAGCGCCATCTATAATGCTGCTCGTGCAGATAAAAAACAAAAGGGTGGTCTGGGAAATCTTATTGAGGAACGGTTCTTCCATTATCCGGCAAATGATGAATCACGACCAGATTTTCCAGAAGCAGGAGTAGAGCTTAAGGTTACTCCATATAAAGTATTATCAAATGGTAGCTTGGTCGCAAAAGAGCGTCTCATCATTACCATGATTAATTATGACGAAGTAGTAGCAGAAGAGTTTGAGAATAGCCATCTATGGAGCAAATCAAGACTCATTCTCTTAGTGTACTATCTTTATGTGCAGGAAATTGCAAATAGACTAGACTATCGGATAAACTATGCAAGATTATTCACTCCGCCACAAGAAGATTTGGCAATAATCAAACACGATTTTAAGGTCATAACTGATAAAATCAAAGCAGGTAAAGCACATGAGTTATCTGAGGGCGATACATTATATTTAGGTGCGGCTACGAAAGCCTCAGATTCAAAAGTTAGACGCAGCCAGCCATTTAGTGATGTGCCGGCGAAACCAAGAGCATTTGCATTCAAGAACTCATATATGACATATGTCCTCAATAATTATATTGTTCCAGGAAAGCCCAAATATGAGTCTATAATCAAAGGTGAGTCACCAGAGTCATTTGAAGACTATGTCAAGCAGAAGATAGCCATGTATAGAGGGAAATCAGTTGATGAATTGTGTGCAGAATTCTCGATTGATATCAGTAAAAAGCCAAAGAATATTACTTCTATGCTTGCCTTTAAAATGCTTGGTGTTACAGGAAACAATGCTGCTGAATTTGTAAAAGCCGGAGTTCAGTTGAAGACGATTCGCCTTACGGATACGGGCAGGATCAAAGAGAGCATGTCTTTTCCAGCTATGAAATATAAAAAGATAATCGAGGAGACTTGGGAAGACTCTGAGTTTCACAGTTATTTAAGTGAGACGAGATTCCTTTTTATTGTATTTCAGTTCAACCAGAATGGTGAACTATATCTTAAGGGATGTCAGTTCTGGAATATTCCGGTCGAGGATCTTGAAAATGATGTTCGAGATGTATGGGAAAGAACCTCCGAAGTGTTGCGTGAAGGGCTTCAGGTCAGACGAATCAATGGGCATAATACAACAAATTTTCCGAAGGCTTCAGAGAATCGTGTGAGTCATGTAAGACCTCATGCCCAGAACGTGAGAGATACTGATGAACTGCCTGACGGTAGAAAATATCCGAAGCATTGTTTCTGGCTAAATAGTACATATATATTGTCCCAGCTAGAGGAGGATTTGATTGGAGAATGAAAGGACTACTATGATTAATTTTTCGGAATGGCTGAATGCATGGCGATACTATTGTGCTTTAGTTGCAGAATTTGAAAACACTATACAGTATGTCGATGATACTATGGATGAAGACGGTAAACTGTGCAATGGCAATACATATTCTAATGAGTTTTACAACCTCTTGTTTAAGGCTGCAGCTGAGTTTGAGAACCTCGGAAAAACGATGTGTAGTGATATAGAACATAGTGACTGTGCTTCATATAATATTGTTTGTTTATCAAAGAGTATTTTGAATAAATATCCCCAAATAATAGACACACAACTTCGAGCTCCGAGTGGTACTATTATAAGACCGCTAAAAAACTGGAAGATAAACTCAATGAGAGTGGAAGGGATAGAGTGGTGGAGAGCATATAATAATGTAAAACATGGTAGATATAAAAACTTTAAAGAGGCTAATTTTCAAAATTGTTTTGATGCAATATCTTCCTTATTGGTTTTAGAATTATACGCTGGACGTATGACATTAAAAGAGAACTTTTTATTTGAAATATCAACTAACATAAGTAGATACTTTAAATATGATTATTATCGCGATTTGATTTTTCCGCTCCCCATTAAATTACCAGATGAGATGCAATTCGATAAACTAGAAAAAGATATATAAGAAAGAGTGAGCAGAGCTGAACCGGTTTGATAAACGGATGGCTCTGCTTACTATATTAATGCGTGCGGTAATAGCGGATGGTATTATCCCATATCGAGGCTTAATCCTATTCTTTATTCTTCATAAGCGATTATTAAATCCAATATTTTTCCCATCCTTGTAATCATCGGCACGACCAATGCATTACCCATACAGAAATAACGGAACCGTTCCGGCATCTTTGTATTTCCAGTCCAATTGTCATCAAATCCCTGCATCCGCTCTGCTTCAAGAGGCGTCAATAATCTTATACGACCTGAGCCTGGATCGGCAACGATGTGAGTGCTGCGGTTCAATGTACTTTCGGAGGTCAGCATGGTGCGTCCCGGTCGGTCAAACGGATCTGGGAAGGCAATAGGGCCTTCTGAGAAAGTATATGTGTGACCGGATTTAGAAGTGCGTTCAATTTTCTTTGCACCTTTTAGGTAGACCCATTTGTCCAATTTATCGGATGGAATATAGTACTTTTCGTCAACCCCTTTTTCTAAAATTGAAATTAGAGGTACGAGTGTTTCATGGGCTGGAATGATTTCACAGGTAGTGACGACTCCATCTCTCATGAAGCCGGCATTTTTGAAATTGAAAGCAAAGTGCCGGGTTATTTCAATAAGGTCGTTATCAGATTGTTCTGTTCCTTCGTTCAGAACAGTATCTGGGTCCTCATTTGTCAAATCTGCCATAGGGACACTCGTCATTGATTCGGATGTATAATCACTGATGGGAAAAGAATGAACATGAAAGCCTTCCTTAGTGATTATTTCTAGAGCAGAGAGTGAATCCATCCGTGTTGCAAAGTTAGTGTTTTTATTATATGCAAAGATAAAGATTCGACGTCTTCTTTGAACTGAACCATAGTCTGCTGCGTTAACCACACGCCATTCGACCCGATATCCGAGTTGAGCAAAGCATGTTAGGATGATTCCAAAATCACGGCCTCGTTGTGAAGCAGGGGATTTCAATAAACGATCCACGTTTTCTAGTAAAACAAAAGGAGGACGCTTTGCAATAAGAATGTCTCGAATTTGCCACCAAAGGACACCTTTCTTTCCTTCAATTCCCTGTGAAGAGGAGAGAGGATGAGCTACAGAATAGTCTTGGCACGGGAATCCACCGACCAGTAGCGTGTGATCAGGAACAGCATGTTTATCTACCTGTCCGATATCAATTCCAGTCGTCATTTCATTATTCAAATCTGGAAGATCACCATAATGACCAACATAACAATCATGAGCCCATTGTTTAGTTTTTCCGGGTTCCCATTGTGAGAACCATACTGTTTCCCAGCCTGACTGCAGGCGGTCCATACCTAGTCGGAAGCCACCGACCCCGGCAAATAATTCGACCATCGTCTTTTTCAATGTCTTGTTGCTCCTTTTATTGAGGTCTCGCTGTGATGATATATCATCCAACGGATGTTAAATATCATAGCAGATATAGTGAAATAACACAAGAACGATTGTTCGATGAATCCGTTATTTATGCAGGGGCTGTTGATTGTTAAGAAATAATCGCGGTGCTATAATATAAATTGTTTGAAAAAAATTATTTATCGTATGAGGGCATAACATGAGTCAAAGAGTAGTTAAAAATTATCCTTCACCAAGATTGATGGAAACAATTGGTGCGACCAACCAAAAGCCTGCGGAAGCGATTGGTGAGCTAGTTGCAAATAGCTTTGATGCGCGCATTGATACCGAAAAATTATCCATTGTGGTTGATATGCGAGATGGGAAAATCATTGTGCTCGACAATGGGAAAGGCATGACTTCAGAAGTGCTTGAGAGAGCTGTATGTATAGCTGAAGATATGTCTCGCTATATTGAAAGGAGCGAAGGTGCCAAAGGCCATTTTGGTATGGGATTTAAGACCTCATGTTCGACTCTCGGAAGATACTATGAGATATTTACCAGACCGGTAGGTGAGAATAGAGAATACCACGTTGGTTTTGACATCAGTGATTATAGCCGACGTCCTGCTGGAGCTGATGCCTGGGACATTGTCATTGAAGATGAAGAACCTAGCGAGTCTTCTCCACTTGGAAAAGCAGAGCACGGTACAGCATTTGTTATTAGCAGGTTGAAGGATAAGAATATCATTGTCAGTGCAGTTTTAAGCTATTTAGGAGAGGCTTTTAAGGGGCATCTTGAAACTGGAGACAAGATAATACTGATTGACGATTCGGGAACGTATGAAGCTGAGCCTAAAAAATACAATTTCATAAAGGGGACGCGCATTGAGATAAATGAAGTTTTTGGCCCGAATGATAAGTATAAAGTAACAGGGTGGATGGCGCTCGATAGTCAAATCCATAATGACGGCTTATATGGATTTAATATATATAGGCATAATCAGCTTGTTGAAAAATGGGATAAATCCTGGTTCAGATCTCACTTGATGACGAGCCGTATCATTGGTGAGGTTAATATGGACTTCCTTGATGCAACATTTTATAAGCAGGGTGTTCAGCAATCAGAGGATTGGCAGTTTGTTGCGCTTCACATGAAGGAATTCTTGAAGCCTTTGGTGACCGCATCAAATAAAGTGAGTAAGAAAGGCAACATAAATAAACCCGAAGAGCTCAAAAAAATAGTGACAGACCTCAATGAGGATTATGACTGCGACATAAATGAAATTGAGGGAATGGAATTTGTCGAGGAGTCAAAGGATAAAAAGGAGAAAAAGGAGAAAACTGGTAGTACAGGTAGTATCAATGAGACAATAAAGACAATTGTAAAAGAAAAGACGTTGATATTGAGTGATGAAACAGAGGTGGAGATTACATATTTAGAAAAAGATTCTCCGCGCAATATTCAGGCACCATTTGACTATATATTCTCCGAAGCATCCGAGTTTGATGAAGACCGTTCAGAACTTCAAGTTATTACTTTTAAAGATCATCCATTATGGGAAAAGAAAGTAGATAAGGACGTTATAAAGATATTAGCGACCTATGACGCTATTTATCGTGTATTGGTTGAAAAACTTGGTTATGATACATCTGATGCCCTTAAAATTCGAAACCAGTGGATGGCAAGCAGAACAGGGAAGGAGGGCTGATTCATGGATAAATTTGAAGCACTGGAAGCTGTAAAAGCTGCCTGGAGTAATGATTCGCTGAAACTTGGTGAGAAGATTATTGCAATTTCAAATGATTACCATTCAGCAGGACTGGATCTAGCTACCACTGCTGCTTATATTAAGGCGACCCCGATTGAGCTGGAAGCTTTCTTAGAATTAGGAGAACTTGATGATGAATTGATTGATAAGATTTCAGAAATAAATCCACCTAAGACGACATGGACCATGCTGGTAAATGCAAATGAAGAAGAAATAGAGCAAGCACTAAATGCTATATCTGATGGAAAAACCAAATCTGCTGATGAAACTAGCGGGTATACTGTCAGTGAATATGTATATAAAAAGATGCTGGAAGTTTCTGGTCCTACAATAGAAATGAAAGTTGGAAACTTATCAGGCGATGATTTAAAGCATGCATTGAAAAAAGGAGAGAATTTCAGTGCGTTATCTGACTGGGAAAAGAAATTTCTTAAGAGTGTTTCAGGGCAGAAGAAGAGAGGAAGGATGCTTACTGATAAGCAGGTAACACAAGTAATAAAAATCTTGGGTAACTTGGTTGATAAAAAGGCAATTCTTCGAAATAGTATTGATGGTGATCAGGAAATCTGCGACAGAATTTTGGATGCATTAGGAAGGTGAAAATGAACTTTCGCAATTTAGGAATAAAATTTAGTTATACGGGTAAAGGCAAGGATATTTTGAATGAATTTCTGTTGCCTACATTAGCTGTGTCTAAATCGTATGACCGTATAACGAGCTTTTATTCAGTAGAATCACTTCTGGCTATTTCGCAAGGGATAAGTGCCATTTATGAAAAACAGGGAAAGATACGTTTAATTATTGGAATCCAAAGCTTTCCGAAGGAATTCATAGATGTTTCCTTGCAGCAAAAGCTTTTTAAACAACAGATAGCTAAGATTCGAAAAGAAATAAGCGAAAAACTATTGGCTATAGAAGATTCGCTTGAAAAAGAACGTCTGGCTACAATCGCTTGGATGATAGAAGACGGTTTGATGGAAGTAAAGGCAGCGGGTACTGAACAGGGTATTTTCCATGCCAAGACTTTGATATTTACTGATGAGACAGGTGAAAAAATAGCTGCTATTGGTAGCCCGAATGAGACCAGAGCAGGTCTAGGTGGAAATTTCGAACAGCTTTTGGTCGTGAATACTTGGGGCGCAGCAGAGGCTGTTAACGGTCAGATTGAGTTTTTTGATTCGCTTTGGAATAACAAAATAGAAGGTGTATATGTCAGTGATATCTCAAAAGATACAGCTGACATGATTATTGATGCACTTGGCGGTGAGTTTAATAAGACTGAATCTAAATGCAACGGAATTATTAGATCAAAAGATATTATAAAAGAATCTGCTTTGATGCCGACCAATTTCTTCGTCTCAGGTGATGTGCCTGCACTTTATATGCACCAGGAACGTGCTGTTATCGATGCGTTATCGAGGTGGCCGGTAAGAGTCCTCTTTGCAGACGAGGTAGGGCTCGGTAAGACTTTTGAAGCAGCAGCAACTATGGTCTTTCTAGTGAAATACTGTGGCGTAAAGCGTGTCATAATTCTTACACCTAAGTCCGTTCTTCAGCAGTGGCAGGAAGAATTGCATGACCATTTTGGTCTTGATATATGGAGATACGACTCTGGCAATAAAGAGTATATTTCATATGATGGAAGAATAAAATCTATGAAGGGGAAAAATCCAATTGGTCCTTCTTCCCCTGATTTAGTTCTGATGTCTGCACAGTTTGCCCGTGGCTCAGGAGAAAACCGGAGTATTTTTGATAGGAAAGATTCTGTACTGCCAGATTTATTGGTCGTTGATGAGGCTCATTCTGCACGAGTAAGTAGAGCTCTTGATGGAAGCAGGAAAAAAACTCGTATGTACAAGATGGTGGAAGCAGTTGCACGACAAATACCTCATATCATTTTGGCAACAGCTACGCCTATGCAGAAAAATGCAGAAGAATATCATGCAATGCTAAAGCTACTAGGGCTTCCAAAAGCATGGTCGAAGGAGCGGAATTTTGTACTTTCTTTAAAAGCCATAGCTAGCGATACAGAACCTGATATTTCGGATGCTGGCTCGATAGCAGCTTTGCTTAGGTCTGTTGTTATCAATATGAAGCCGGATTTTTCTCGTTTAGAAGTAGAAGAGTCGGAAGCAGTAATTAATTTAAATAATCTGTTTGAAGTAGCTGATAAATATGACATAGCTTGTCATATACAAAATAATTGGAAAATCTTTAGAAACGTACTAATAAAGATGCATCCAGCACGCTTACTGACAGTTCGTAACACACGTAGAGCATTGACCGAAGTAGGGTATGTATTTCCTAAACGGAATCTCATAGAGAAAAATATAGTGAATTCTGATGAGATGCTTCTGTTTTATGATAGAGTCAATCGATATATTACGACAGAAAGTTTTTCTGTAGAGCGAGCATTATCACCAGATAAGAAGTTCAATGTAGGGTTCATACGTATAAACTATCAGCAGAGAGTCGCCTCATCACTTTATTCATGTAAAGCGAGTTTGGAAAGGCGATTCGAAAAAATGCGAGCTTTGAGAAAGTTGCTGACAGAAAAGGGCATCATTAAAAAACAGAGCATCGAAGACCTTCATTTTGATCTTCCAATTGATGAAATAGATGATGATGAGTTGTTGCTAAATAATGTAGATGCATTTGATTTTGGTGAAATAGGAACGAATGTTGACTGGGATCAGCTAAGGCTTGCGGTTAATTTGGAGTGTACAAGCCTTAGTGGGCTTATTGACCAAGCTAAAAAATTACTTCTAAAGTCTGATGATAGGAAAATCGCAACTTCGATTACGCTAGCACTGAACTGCTTAGAAAACCAAGAAACAGTCCTGCTGTTTTCAAGATATACCGATACAATAGACGCATTAATTGACGAGTTTAAGAGACGTGGCGGAGCTGACAAATACATATACGGTATATACACAGGGAAACAATCGGCTATAGTAAAACATGGAAGAGAGTATTCATGTGATAAAGGTGCAATAAAAGCAGAATTATTCTCAAAGAAATTGAGGCTAATGTTTTGCTCCGATGCTGCATCCGAAGGCTTAAATTTACAGTCGGCAAGAGTTCTGATTAATGTTGATGTACCTTGGACACCCGCTCGGTTAGAGCAGCGTATTGGACGTATTGCTAGACTTGGTCAAACTGCAACTGAAGTGGATGTTTACAATGTTTGGTATCCCAATAGTGTTGAGGCGAGGATGTATCATCGGATTCAGAAGCGTTTGGATGAAACAAACCTTGCTATAGGTGAGTTCCCTGATGTTGTTGCGACGGACATTAAAAATGCTGTCCTTGAAGGCAGAGAAGTAGATGATTCGGGACTGAAGGAATTAATGGAAATAAGAAACTCCTACCAGACGAAAGCATTAGGAGAGCTATGGTCTAATAAAGAGAATAGAGTTACTACCAGTGGGGTTATTCGAAAAAGGCTGCTTCAGTTATGTAATGATAGATTTCAAGTTAAAGGTACTTCATTACAAGGAACAATAAAGCATTATTTGTTGCCAGACGGTGCGGAAGTAGCATTGACTGATGCGGCAGGTATGGCTGAGAGCATTTCTTTGAAATCAAGTCCCTTTATGATAGACAGTTATCATGTCCCAAATTTGTATATTAAAACGGATGCTGCAGGCAATTATATATCGTTCTTGTACGGATGTTCGGATGCATATATGATTCGGCATGAAAATGTATTTGAATTGATAGATGGGGAGTTAACTGAAGAAATGATAAGTGAGAAATATCCCCAGATGCTGGCGGATATGAACAGACTTGATTTAGAGTATTCAGTAGAATGTAAGCTGAATCAGAAACCAGTATTCTGGCCGGAAAAAGGGAAGTGAAATGAGGGCTACATTATACTCAGCACCATGGTGTGATATAGAGTTAACAGATGAAGGAATAGAGGCCATACAGATTATTGGAGACAATGTATGGAGAGACGCATCTATTCAATTTGCTGGTGCCAGAGATGTAAAAAATCGTGCTGGAAAAAGTGCACCTAAAGGAATGCAGCGTTACCTGAATGACATTCTAAAGAAGCGTTTTTTAGATAAGGGATGGGACGGTGACGCTGGATATTTTGTTAAAGGAAGCACGTGGGTGCGTATTACTTTTCGTCATCAAATGAGTCTTGGCTCTGATATTGTTGATGCAATAAAGGTATGCAAGAAAGAGGGTATGGAGCTTGCGATGATATTTGCAGCAACTCGACAAACGCTGAACCTAGTATCACCGAATGATGCGGCGGCACTCATATCATTTGAAAAACTGCAACGTGAAGTATTTAGTCTAGATGGAGCTATTGATATTCCATTGGTAATAGGTGAACTTATGCCAATGACAAGCGCTTCTAAAGATATCAATGTGGAATTATTGAGGGAAAGACCAAGAGATATTTATGTGCCAAATCATGGCGTCAAATAGAATAAATGGAGCATAATATGGGCAACAATACTTTTTATCAGATACTTGATTTCATTGAAACATATGGTGGCAGCCAGTATAAAATGCTCAAAAAGTGTAGTCCGGGGCAAGAACTAGATTACATGACAAAAGGCAGTGAATCAGGAAAGGCAGCACGAGAGGCATTTACAGCAATCGTTAACACTATAAGTGCATCATATGGCCTGAAAGCTGGAAGAATAACACAGTGGCAGAATAGTGGTACGTTTGTAAGTTATTTTTGGAGCCAGCTGAAACGAGAAAAGTATGAGGATAGCAAGATAAGTTTGTCTTTGTTTGCGGAAAAGGGGCAGGAATCTATTAGGTTCAGGGCGAGCGTGGAGCTTGCTGTTGAAAGCGCTGAGGATACAGACAAGGAGTCCTATAGAAAAATCCTAGAATTGCCACTAAAACCCGGACTTACTTATATATCCGGAGGAAACAATGAGGACGAGTTCAGAATCATTGATGAGACCGATAATAATGTTGTAAAAGCTGCAAATTATAAGAAAGTTCAGGTGTCATACATCATAGACAAGAATCAGGTCACTGAAGATGAGCATACTATATCGGCGTTATCTAAAGGTGTCAAAGATTTGTTGGAATACTATGATTATGCACTTTCAGAATCCATTCCAGAAGGGGATGGCGGCGGAGGAGTAGGTGTCTTGCCTGTGACCCTATCAACAAAAGACATAATCAAGCGTGTACAGATGTATATTAAAGCAGCTGGGTTTACTTATGCTGATAACTTGATTGAGAACTTCTACCTCTCTCTCAAATCAAAACCCTTCGTCATCCTCGCTGGCACATCAGGCACCGGCAAGACTCGCTTAGTGCGTCTATTTGCTGAAGCAATCGGTGCGACATCTGCAAATGGCCGCTACTGCCAGGTCGCTGTTCGCCCTGACTGGTCCGATTCTACGGACTTGTTTGGACATATAGATCTTAATGGGAATTTTGTGCCTGGCGCAATTCTTCCATTTCTTAAAGCAGCTACGGATGACCCAAAGCATCCGTATATTCTCTGTCTCGATGAGATGAACCTTGCCCGTGTCGAATACTATATGAGCGATTTCCTGTCAATTATAGAATCGAGGGATTTGAAAGATGGAGAAATCATCTCAGATTCGATTATGACCAATGATAAGTACGGAAAAGATGAGGCAGCGGTCAAGAAATATGACGAAATCGGATTCCCCCAGAACCTGTACATAGTCGGAACCGTGAACATGGATGAAACGACGTTCCCGTTCAGTCGCAAGGTCCTTGACCGCGCCAATACAATTGAATTCAACTATGTTGATCTTGGTCTTCAGTTTTCGGAGACACTGGACGCTGTTGAACCTTATGAGGCCGACAACAGTTTCCTTATGAGTGAATATCTCGTGCTGGGCAGAGACTGTCAGGAGTATTTTGATGAAGTTGGTCCCATTTGCTCGGAACTCGAAAGCATGAATAAAATTCTGCAGAAGGCAAATGCTCACGTTGGCTATCGTGTCCGCGATGAAATTGTTTTCTATCTGATTAACAATATGAATGCCGGACTGCTCACGGAGGATGAGGCATTTGATAACTGCATTATGCAGAAAATTCTTCCGCGCATCCAGGGAAGCTCTAATTCAGTAAGAGTTATGTTGTATGAACTCTTTGAATTTCTTTCCGGTGAAAGAATAGATGCAAATGCGGCCGACAGTAGCATTGCTACTGCTATGCAGAAGATTGTTGATAGAGGGAGTTATAAATACCCAAAGTCTATTGACAAGATTACTTTTATGGAGAAGCGTTATGAGGAAGATGGTTTTACTTCGTACTGGCTATAACACCTGAAAAGTTTATTTAGACTTCAAAAAAGCCATAGATTATTGACTGTAGATAAGGATGAATATTAGTGAACAATATAGATAAGTATATAAAAGAAATCCATGATGTAGTTTCTAAATTGAGAGAACGGGATGAAAATTGTAACATCGCATACCGGGGTGAGCCTATGGATTACGGTAATACAAAACTGATGCCGTCATTATTTCGAAATCCTGATTATATTGATAAGGAAAGGAAGCTATTTCAATTATTAAAAGATTATGGTGTGACAGAAGAAGGAGCAGGACAAGCAAAAATGTTGATAGAGGCTCAGCACTATGTGGCCATTAGTCGTGCTTTGGATATAACGTTCAGTATAATTACAGCTTTATATTTTTGCTGTTGTTCACATTCTGATAAAGATGCAATTTTATATGTATTTGGTTTTCCGGAATATGTTTCGCCTCACTCAGAATATATAGATGAATACTATAAAGGCGGAGCTGTTAGAGTGTACCCTCATAACTTTAAGGTTATATCTCATGCTGTGGAAAATGAAAGAATAATAAATCAAAAAGGTGGTTTTATTTTTTTTCCAGGACATGATTTTGTGCCAATTAATGCCATATACTATAAAGAAGTAGTAATCAAAGCGCAAGACAAAGAACATATTATTAAAGATCTAGACTTATTATTTGGCGTAAATGAAGCTTTTATATATCCAGATATAGATAAAATTTCTAAACAAATAGTTAAGCCAAAGTTTGAATTAATATCACCGTCAGAAGATGAAATAAGCATTAGTAGAGAAATAGACAATGCTTTCTCTAGAATAATATATGAAATTAGAATGGGGAAAAAAGAAAGTAAAAAAGATGACCATACTATATTACGTAGATTACGTAAGGAGATGAATGACTTGTGTTCTTTTATAGAGGATTCAGTAGAGGACAAAGCGGAGAAAGAGGAATTAATAAAAAAAGTGAAATTAAGATACACTTTATTAGGAGGACGGTAAATTGAGCATAGATTTGAATGAAGTGAGCAAACTGTTAAGCCAAAGATTAGATTGGGTGATAGATAGCGATTCGTTGAAACAAAGAGAAAGAAACCATAATGATTTTTTTGATGTGACTGCTATAGACAATGCTACCCAAGAAACGGTTGAGGGCTTTGTGTATATAGATGATGAGACGATTGATGGGTTCGATTTTGATAGATATTTAAAAATAGTAGGTGCTTTTCATGAGAATGAAGGGTACAAACCTTTTATTACGATATTTAAAGACTATAAGAGAGAACAAACTGTGTATAAAACGACACTACGAAAGTATAGAAGTGAGGATTTTACCCTAATGTGGGAAGCCAAAATAAGTATATACACAGATGCAAGTAAACCTATAAGACTTAGTGTAGACTGCGGTGGAATAAATTATGTAGAATATAGCACTAAAGATATAGAGGCATATATATATAATATTAGCATGTCTGAAATATTAGAAATCCTTCATGTGACAGGAACAGATCTTTATAGGGACAACGTGCGAATTGGCATTTCAAAATATGGTGTAAGCAGAAGGCTAAAGGTTAATTTTAGAGATTATATCTTATCAGCAATATTAGATGATGAGGATTTTTGTAAAAATTATGAAGCATTGGCTGAAAAAATGAGTAATGAGTTAATGATGAAAAGAAATACTTCATTGTTCTGGTATTCACATAATGGAATAACAATTTTTTCACGTAAAAAAGCCGTTGGAGAAAAATACAAAATAAAGAGGGACGGATCCTTTGTTACATTGGATCCGTTAAGAATAAGCGTTATAAATGGTGCACAAACGATAACAAATTTTAATAATGCTTCTGAGGATATAAAACGATTAATTGTTAGAGCAGATAAAACGATTACTCAGAAAAAGGCTGAGCAAATAGTTAATAAAGCATTGTCGACTTTAAAGGTCAAGACTATTATTATTAACGGACCCGCAGATTGCGTAGGGAATATCGCATTGGGATTGAATACTCAAATCCCTGTGGGGGAAAATGAGCAAGCGATTGCACTAAGCGAAATCAAAGAGATAAACAAAAGTATAGAGTCCTTAGGCCTCAAGATTGTAAGAAATGGAGAAGACCTAGATGAGTTTTGGATGAAACCGCAAAGATTTGTCAAGATGTATTTATTAATACGTCAAAAACCTGGAGTTGCGAGAAATCTAAAGAATAATCAGATAGAAACCTATATCAGAGAGGCAAACGAATATAAAGAAGAGTCAGATTATTTTGGAGAATTACTTAGAAAAGTTATATTAGCAGAAGTTTGGTGGAAAGATAATACAGAATTTCGAGACGCTAATTCAAAAGGTTTACAATATGTTTTAAGCAATGGTTGTTATTATTATTGTAGTTATAGATTGAAGTATTTAGATTTCTATAAGAATACCTCAGAGGAAGTGTCTTATGAAAAAACATTTGATAGCTTTGTAGATATTATCAAAGAACTAAAAGATAGTAAATATCGTATTTTGACTAGTAATAGCTTCAAAACAGATGATTTGTATAATGATATAATCGAGAAACTGAATGAACAGAATCCAAAGAAAGAACAAAAATAGTATTGCAGAAAATAATATTATGAAACATCTTGATGAGCGCATGGGTATATGAGGGGCATGTCTCATGGAACTGGGCAGGACTGAGAACAGCGAAATCATTTTCATACACACGGACGACCTGGAAGTCACGATCAAGGGTGGAGCGAGCGGCAATCCGCCTCCATTTGTAGCGCCCGACCAGCTGGAGTCGAGCGTTGTATTTGCGTGCGCTTCCGAATTCAAACCGTCCGTCCGGGGGAGGGCGGTGGTTGCGGGTGAGGGGACATTTGCAGGCAGATGCACCGCGTCCGTCT
>OCTX012160818.1_pt1 | contig 20032 bp, 15 predicted proteins | sample 1539691 | NCBI WGS metagenome assembly OCTX01 (sample SAMN02144231, study PRJEB22623) | gut metagenome | biome: sheep rumen | host: Ovis aries | place: New Zealand
ATGTTGTTTGTGCTCTTCGGCGTGGCAGGTCTTTACTTCCTGCTCGACTATACGTACCTGGGAGCTGCCCAGATTTCAGTCTATGCCGGCGGCGTGACGATGATTTATGTCTTCGCCATCCAACTGGTAAGCAAGCGCACCCTGCAGGGCCTGACCGAGCGAATGAAGGGTAGCCGCGTCCTTTGGGGCGGTCTGCTCTGTCTCATCGGTTGTGCTACGGTAATCCTGGTGCTGCTGAAGAATAAGTTTATCTATACCGCTGATGCCGTTGCCGATGTAGAGGTTCCCATGAAAAACATCGGACAGGCTCTGGTAGGCGCGGGACGTTACGAGTATGTGCTGGCATTTGAGTTCATCTCGCTGTTCCTGCTGGCCTGCATCATAGGTGGTTTGGTCGTTTCACGTAAAGAAGAGGAGAAGTAAGCTATGACAATACCTGTAGAATGTTATTTCGTGCTCAGCGCACTGCTGTTCTTTATTGGCGTCTTCGGCTTTGTCACGCGTCGCAACCTCATTGCCATGCTGATTAGCATCGAACTGGTGCTCAATGCTGTCGACATCAACTTTGCGGCCTTCAACCGCCTGCTGTATCCCGGCTCCATGGAGGGCATGTTCATGACGCTCTTCTCCATTGGAGTTTCGGCAGCAGAGTCGGCAGTGGCCATTGCTATCATCATCAATGTCTATCGCAACTTCCGTAGCGATAGTGTTGACAGCATCAAGAACATGAAATGGTAAGGGATAAGAATTAAAGAATTAAAGAATTAAAGAATTGAAGCTTTTATGGATATATATAGTTATTCCTTCCTGATACTTCTGCTGCCTGCGCTCTCATTCGTGATACTTGCGCTGTGTGGTATGAAGATGTCGCATAAGACCGCCGGCCTTATCGGCACCACGTCATTAGGACTGATTACCGTGCTGTCCTATGCGACGGCCTTCGCCTACTTCGGTGGCGACCGTTTGTCGAACGGCACGTTCCCTACGATAGTTCCCTATAACTTCACCTGGTTGCCGTTGGGCAATCTGCACTTCGACATGGGTATCCTCTTGGACCCCATCTCGGTCATGATGCTTATTGTCATCAGCACGGTGTCGTTTATGGTACATATCTATTCGTTCGGCTACATGCATGGTGAGAAGGGTTTCCAGCGTTATTACGCCTTCCTCTCGCTGTTCACCATGTCAATGCTCGGTCTGGTGTTGGCCACCAACATCTTCCAGATGTACACCTTCTGGGAACTGGTGGGTGTCTCCAGCTACCTGCTCATCGGTTTCTACTATCCGCTGAAGCCTGCCATCGCTGCCTCAAAAAAGGCCTTCATTGTGACGCGCTTTGCCGACATGTTCTTCCTCATCGGCATCCTGCTCTTCGGCTACTATACCGACTCGTTCAGCTTCTCGTTTGCTGGCGACATCGTGATGGGGCAGGGCACCACGCCGTTCATCGAGGGCAATGCCGCCAAGGCCATGGCTGCTGGTGCCTTCATTCTGCCCACTGCCTTAGTGCTGATGTTCATTGGTGGTGCCGGTAAGTCGGCTATGTTCCCGTTGCACATCTGGCTGCCTGATGCCATGGAGGGTCCCACGCCAGTATCGGCTCTCATCCACGCTGCTACGATGGTGGTGGCTGGTGTGTTCCAGATTGCCCGTATGTTCCCCCTGTGGGTTGAGTACGCCCAACCGCAGATGAGCATCGTGGTCTGGGTGGGCGTGTTCACAGCCTTCTATGCTGCTGCCGTGGCCTGCGCCCAGAGTGACATCAAGCGAGTACTGGCCTTCTCTACCATCTCGCAGATTGCGTTCATGATGGTAGCCCTCGGCGTGTCGTTGCCTGGTCATCACGGTGTGCTCGACAACCACGCTCAGTTGGGTTTCATGGCAGGTATGTTCCATCTTTTTACCCATGCTATGTTTAAGGCTTGCCTGTTCCTTGGAGCCGGTTGTATCATTCATGCCGTACACTCTAACGAGATGGCCCTGATGGGTGGCTTACGCAAGTATATGCCTATCACGCACATCACGTTCCTCATCTCGTGTCTGGCTATTGCTGGTATTCCCTTCTTCTCAGGCTTCTCGTCGAAAGACGAGATTATCACAGCCTGCTTTGCCTACAGTCCTGTGGTGGGTTGGATTATGACAGGTATTGCCGCTATGACCGCATTCTACATGTTCCGACTGTATTACGGCATCTTCTGGGGAACCGAGAACAAGGAGGCTCACGCACATCATACACCGCACGAGGCTCCCGCCACGATGACCATCCCTCTGATAGTGCTTTGCGTCATCACTTGCGGCGTGGGCATCTACACCACCATTGCCGGTTTTGCTGGGTGGGGTGGCAGCTTCGGCCAGTTTGTAAGTGCCGAGGGTACCAACTACACCATCCACTTTGATACGCAGATTGCGCTGACTTCAACCGTCATCGCCATCTTGAGCATCTGTCTGGCCACCTATATCTATAAAGGTGAGAGCCAGCCCGTCGCCGACTGCCTGTACAAGCAGTTCCCGCGTCTGCATCAGGCTGCCTACAAGCGTTTTTATCAGGACGAGATTTGGCAGTATGTCACCCACCGCATCATTTTCCGCTGTGTCTCCACGCCCATCGCCTGGTTCGACCGTCATGTCGTTGATGGCACGTTCAACTTTTTGGCATGGGGTGCCAACGAGGCCGGCGAGTCGTTGCGTCCCTGGCAGAGTGGCGACGTGCGCCAGTATGCTGTGTGGTTCCTCACTGGAACAGTAGCGCTGACATTAATACTACTGTGTATATGAATTTAACAACCACGAATTTCGCTAATTTCGCTAATTATTAATTCGTGTCATTCGTGGTCGAAAAAAGAAAATAGAAATATGAGTATATTAAGTTTATTCGTAGTAATTCCCGCCTTGATGCTTTTGGGCCTTTGGCTTTCTAAAACGCTCAATCAGGTGCGTGGAGTGATGGTTGCTGGCGCCTCGTGTTTGCTGGCCTTGTCCGTATGGCTGACTTTTTATTTTGTGCAACAGCGTGCAGCTGGCAATACCGATGTGATGCTGTTGACGGCTAGTACGCCGTGGTTCAAACCGCTCAATATAGCCTACTCCGTCGGAGTCGACGGTATTTCGGTGGTCATGTTGCTTTTGTCGAGTATCATTGTTTTCACTGGTACTTTTGCCTCATGGCAGCTGAAGCCCATGACGAAGGAGTATTTCCTCTGGTTCACCCTGCTGTCGACGGGTGTCTATGGCTTCTTCATCTGCACCGACATGTTCACCATGTTTATGTTTTATGAGGTAGCTCTCATCCCCATGTACTTGCTCATCGGTGTCTGGGGCTCGGGCAACAAGGAGTACGCCGCCATGAAGCTGACGCTGATGCTGATGGGAGGTTCCGCCCTGCTCATCCTTGGCATCCTCGGCATCTACTACTTCAGCGGTGCTACGACAATGAATGTCAACGAGATTGCTGCCATGCACAACATCCCGGTAGAGACGCAGAAGGTCTTCTTCCCCTTCATCTTCATCGGCTTCGGAGTTCTGGGTGCCCTGTTCCCCTTTCACACATGGTCGCCCGATGGTCATGCCTCGGCACCCACGGCCGTCTCCATGCTGCACGCCGGCGTGCTGATGAAGCTGGGAGGCTACGGCTGCTTCCGTGTGGCGATGTATCTGCTGCCCGATGCTGCTAACGAGCTGGCGTGGATATTTCTGATACTCACTACCATCTCGGTGGTCTATGGTGCCTTCTCGGCCTGTGTACAGACCGATTTGAAGTACATCAACGCCTACTCCTCGGTGTCGCACTGCGGACTAGTGCTTTTTGCCCTACTGATGATGACCAAGACCTCATGCACTGGTGCCATACTGCAGATGCTGTCGCACGGTTTGATGACGGCCCTCTTCTTTGCCCTAATCGGTATGATTTACGGGCGTACTCACACCCGCGACATCCGCTATCTTGACGGTCTGATGAAGATTATGCCTTTCTTGGCTGTGGGTTATGTCGTTGCAGGCTTGGCCAACCTTGGTCTGCCGGGCTTCTCGGGCTTCATAGCCGAGATGACCATCTTCGTCGGCTCGTTCGAGAATCCTGACACCTTCCACCGCGTGGCCACCATCATCGCTTGCACCAGTATCGTCGTGACGGCCGTCTACATCCTGCGCGTCGTAGGCAAGATACTGTACGGCGAGGTGAAGAACCCGCACTACCTGCAGCTTACCGATGCTACGTGGGACGAGCGTGTCGCCGTCATCTGTCTCATTGCCTGTGTTGCTGGTCTTGGCCTGTTCCCTCTTTGGGCGAGCAATGTCATTTCGGATGCTGTAGGACCGATTCTCGCAAATATTATCTAAAATAGAAGATTAAAGATATGGGATATAGTCAATTCTTAAATATGATTCCCGAGGCCTTATTGGTTCTCGCGCTTATACTGGTGTTCTTTGCAGATTTCTGCCTTATGAAGAGTGAACGTAAGACAGCTCTGCTCTGCAAACTGACAGTCATGTTACTTATTTGTAACATGGTGATGATGACCACAGTGGCTCCTGCTGAGGCTTTCGGAGGAATGTATGTGGCTACCAAGGCTGCTAACGTGATGAAGATTATCCTCACTTTGGGTACACTTATTGTCGTTATCATGGCCCAGCCCTGGTTAGAAAACGAAGCAAAAAAGTATGCAGGCGAATTCTATCTGTTGGTGTTTTCCACGTTGTTGGGTATGTTCATAATGACATCCAGTGGTAACTTTCTTATGTTCTTCCTCGGACTTGAGACTGCCTCTGTTCCGATGGCCTGTCTGGTAGCTTTCGATAAGTACAAGAAGAACTCGGCTGAGGGTGCTGCTAAGTACATTCTGACGGCCACCTTCTCCAGTGGCGTCATGCTTTACGGTCTGTCGTTTGTCTACGGCAGCGTAGGCACGCTCTATTTCGATGATGTCGCTCAGCGCATAGGTTTCTTCGCCCAATACAAGAGCCAACTGCCCATGCTCATCATGGGACTGGTGTTCTTCTTCAGCGGACTGGGCTTTAAACTGTCACTTGTGCCCTTCCACTTCTGGACGGCTGATACCTATCAGGGCGCACCCACGGCCGTCACTGGCTACCTGTCGGTCGTATCCAAGGGTGCCGCCGCCTTCGCCCTGATGGCCATCTTTGTCAAGGCTTTCGGTCCGCTGACGGAGTATTGGGAGTACCTGCTCTACATCGTTATCGTGCTCAGCATCACCATTGCCAACCTCTTTGCTATCCGTCAGAGCGAGTTGAAGCGCTTCATGGCCTTCAGCTCCATCTCGCAGGCCGGTTACATCATGCTGGCCGTCATCGGAGCCTCGCAGACTGGCATGGCCGCGCTGATGTACTACGTGCTGGTGTATGTCGTGGCCAACATGGCCGTCTTCACCGTCATCAGTACCGTCGAGCAGAACAATGGCGGCACAACGATGATGTCCAGTTACGACGGACTCTATCAGACCAACCCCAAGCTGGCGTTCCTCATGACGCTGGCCCTGTTCTCACTGGCCGGTATTCCGCCGTTCGCAGGCATGTTCTCCAAGTTCTTTGTCTTCATGGCTGCAGCCCAGCAAGGCTCTTTCTGGGCCTACTTCGTGGTGTTCATCGCTTTGGTCAATACCGTCGTGAGCTTGTACTACTACCTGCTCATCGTGAAGGCCATGTATATCAAGCAGACCGACACACCTCTTCCTTCCTTTCATGCAGATGGGAGCAGTCGCATAGCTCTTGTAATCTGTACTACAGGCATTGTGCTTTTCGGTATCTGTTCCTATATTTATGACTGGCTGTTTGCTGCTTCGGCTACGTTCTGATGGTAGATTTCTATAAATATAAGTGGGACTTTCATCCGATGAAAGTCCCACTTTTTGTGGTATTATGGGAAAGATAGAATACTTTTTACGAATGTAGTTCAAGAATAAAGCGGGTGCCCTTAGTAAATAGTGGGTCAATCTCTAAGTCACCCTTCATCTTTAGAGCCATCTGCTTACAGATGGGTAGTCCAAGACCGTCGCCCTGAGTAAGGTCTTTAACTTCGCGGAACGACTTGAATACCTCATTGCGATCTTCTTCGGAGATGAAAGAACCTGTATTGGAGATTAAGAATTGGTGGGTGTGTGCACCACGCTTCTTAAAGTCGATTGCGATGTGTCCTCCCTCTGGCGTATAGAGGACTGCATTGTTAAGCAAGTGAGTAAGTATATGTGAGACGTATTCTTTATTGATACTAACACTCATTTTGGGGGCGTCAACCTTTACAGTTACATCGTTTTTGACACGGCTTTTTATTTGTTCTGCCAGCTGTTCGCAGAAGGCTGGTATCTGTATCTCCTCCAACTCAACCTCGTCGTCAATGGTGCTTTCGAGTTCTGAAAGTGTCTGTATATGGTTGGAGAAATCTATGAGGGCCTTTACCTCTGGCTGTTTGGTATCGAGCTTTTTGAGCGTGGGCTCTAGCTGTGCTGCAATGTTGTTGATAAATTTAGCCTTGAGCGCATTGTTGTCGTTGGCTAAGCGAATGACCTTCTTCTGCTTGCGTGTTTGCACAATGAACCGCATCAGTACGATAGCTCCTACGACGAGGGCGATGGCCAATGCTGCAGCCAGAACACAGAGCCCAATGATAATGGTCATACGTGTGGTGAGCGAACTATCCTTATCGTCGATAGCCTTCTGATTGGCTGCTATCTGTTGCTTTAGCTCCTTCATTTCGTCGGCATGTTTTAGTATAGTAGTGGAATCTTTCCATGCCATGTAACTGCTGTATGATTGTGCCACGATGTTGGCAGAATTACTGCGTCTGCCGTTGGTAATAAGTGTCTTATATGCTTCTTCAACCTTGTCGTACTCTTTAGAGGCTGTTAGTTTCTGAGCCATTTCCTTGAACACAGCATTGCCTTGGGCGTTCATGCCGAAGGTGTAATAATAGATAGCCTTAGTGTAGAGAAGGTCATTCTTGATGGTTTCGTCACTGGAGGCATTTGCATGGTTCTCAAGTGCCTTGAGTTGATCTTTAGCAGAGTCTAGCTTGCGCAGCTTGATATACATCTGCAGACGTTCCTTTGACGTATAGTAATATAACTGTGCCGTTTCGGACGGACTCTTTTTGCTAGCAATGACTTGCTGATCGATACGGCGTAACAAGTCGAAAGCTTCTTTGTAGTAGTTCTCCTTATAGTATAATTGTGTCGCTTTGACGCCACACTCTACACCCTGTTTCATTAGACCGCGGTTGACGTAGTCCTCGAAGGCACGGATGTAGTTGAAGCGAGCTGGTGCTACGTTCCCTTTTTCTGCCTCTTCGTCGGCACGTTGCTGTAGTGAGCTTTTCTCTTGTGCAGTGGCATAGGTGCAACAGAATAGCAAGCTCATGAATAGAATCAGAAACTTTCTTTTCATATTGAATTTGTCGTGGTTGTATATTATTATTCTGCGTGCAAAGTTAGGTATTTATTTTTTTCTTGCCAAATATTCTATGTATTTTCTTTGGTAACCTGAAAAAATATCCTTATCTTTGCCGTCAAAAAAAACTATTAAGGAAATGGAAAAGCGAGTCAGCGAAGTAATACTACGTAATGTGGAATTGCTTTCGCATATGTCAGAGCAAGAGGTGGGCATGATGCCAGCCACCGAGGCTCCGCTGCCGTCGGTTGAGCAAGTTGAACGTATCGTTATGCTGGTAAAGAACATCATCTTTCCAGACTATACAGGGAAACGGCAGTCTGACGAGTCCATACGTTCATTCAGCATTGGTGAATACATGGTAGAACTGCAACGTCGTCTAACGAAGCAGATAGCTCATGGCTTGCAGTTCTGTGAGGACTGTGAGCAAAATAAGACGAAGGAATGGGCTTACAAGGAGGCAGAGCGTCTGTCATTGGATTTCATTGACACGTTACCTGAGATTAAGCGCCTCATATATACTGACGTACAGGCTATGTTCGACAATGACCCTGCAGCCCCTAACTATGGCGAGGTTATATTTTGCTATCCTATTATTAATACGATGATACACTATCGCATAGCCCATCGCTTGCATGAGCTGAGAGTGCCCGTGTTGCCACGTATCATCACTGAACAAGCCCATTCCGTAACGGGTATAGACATCCACCCTGGGGCTCAGATAGGTGAGTATTTCGCCATAGATCATGGTACGGGTGTAGTGATAGGTGAGACGTGTATTATTGGCAACCATGTGACGCTATATCAGGGCGTCACGTTGGGCGCCAAGAGTTTTAAGTACGATGAGCTTGGTAACATGCTGAATGTGCCGCGTCACCCCATTATCGAAGACTATGTGACAGTTTACTCGAATGCCTCTATCTTGGGACGTATCACTATTGGTCACCATTCTGTGATAGGCGGTAACATTTGGGTGACTAATAATGTGGCTCCCTATTCACGTATTCAACAATCTAAGGCAGTGCAAAGCTCCTTTGAAGGTGGACTGGGTATCTGAAATGTTGATAATTGAGAACAAAAGAGACTTCCTTATTTAGAAGTCTCTTTTGTTGCAATAGCCTTTGCGAACTCGCCGCTGGCATAGTAACGAGGTGCATTGCTTGAACGTGTAGGAGCATAATATGTCCTATAGAATGTCCAGTCAAAGCGGTTGTCGTAATACAGCTCGAAGCTTACGTCACGCGAAGTCCCATCGTCCATGTAACCCCAAAAGCGGTTGACATCTAATCCATAGTCGTAGATAGACACTGTGTTCCAACTGTCGGCATAGTATATATATATTACGCCCCTATCCACTTCCCATTCAAAGTCACAGTAGTAGTAGTTCTCGCGAGGGCTGTTTACGTTATAATCTACTTCATAGCCCACACCACCATAGTTGTCGTAGCGTTCGAAATACATCGTCGTGCGGTAACTATTGCCACGCATGTTAAAACGGTCATAGAAGTATGTATCGATATATCCAGTCCAAGTCCCCTCCAGCACACCGGCTTCGCGACGGTCTTGGCGGTCAGAATCTTCGACCCAGTCACAGCTAGTGAACGTAGTGACCATAAAAGTCATCATTAGTAACGTATAAATCTTCTTCATAGTCGTTATGGATTAATAATTGTTCAACATTTGTCTTTTGATCTCTTTTACACTGCAAAATTACAAACGGTTTTGCTATGATACAAGTTCTTTTTCCTAATTTAGGGTAGGGAATTCCCTATTTGTGTAGAAATTTTTTATAAATAGTGAAGATTTTAGAAGAAAAACATTGCCATTTCAAAAACAATTTGTAAATTTACCACGTGAAATTAATTTGACTAGTGTAGAATAACGATTTCTTTTCCATTATTAATACTATCATTAGAAAGTAAGGAAGCGGCATGATTGTGAAATCCCGCCGCTTCGTCTTTTTTTATTACTCATCATTCTCTTTCTTCTTTCCAAATTCTGGGTCGACCTTTATAAGTGCCGTTACTGCGAAAGTTATGGTGCAAAGGGCCATCACGATGATGAAGAAGGTACGATATCCCAGAATGTCCTTCATCCAGCCTGACAACATGCCAGGAAGCATAAGTCCCAAATAAGAGATAGCTGTGCAGAAGGCGTAGTGTGACGTCTGGAATGACCCTTTAGAGAAGTAAAGCATGTATAGGGTAAGTGCGGTAAATCCAATACCGTAGCCAAATTGTTCGATAAACAGACAAGAGCTGATGATGAACAGATTTTCGGGCATGGCATAGCTCATGTAAACATAAACGATGTCAGGCAACGTGATGGCGCACACCATAGGCCATAACCACCGTTTGAATCCGTCGCGCCCTGCTAACATGCCTCCCAAAATACCGCCAAGTGTCAGTCCGATTACTCCCACGGTGCCGCTTGCTAATCCGAACTCCTGTGGTGACAATCCTAGTCCGCCGGCAGAATGGGGACGCATAAGGAACGTCACACTCATCTTGGTAAGCAACGCTTCTGGAAAACGATAGAACAGCAGGAACAGCATGGCGTAGAGCATCTGAAGTTTAGGCAGCTTCTGAAAGAATGTCTTAAAGGCTGTTATCACCCCTGCCATTACCTCGCGGGTATTGGTTTTGTGAGGAATGTCGCGTGTAGCACGAGGCATGATGTAGCTGTGGTAGAGCCATATGGCAATGAACAATGCTGCCAGTCCGTAGAACATCAGGCACCAAGTATATGCTATTTGATGCCGGAACATGACCTGTAACACGCCAGCAACAGGTATGAGCACACCATTACCGAAGATGACAGCCAAACGGTAGAATGTGTTACGTATGCCTACAAACCACACTTGCTGGTGGTCGTCCAACTCGAGCATATAATAGCCGTCAGCAGCGATGTCGTGTGTGGCACTGGAGAAGGCCATGAGGAAAAAGAAAGCCATGGTACCCTGAAACCAGAACGGTGTGTTCAGCGTGAAGGCCACGCCAGCCAGCGACGATCCCAATAGGAGCTGCATGGCAAGTACCCACCAGCGCTTGGTGCGGTATAGGTCGACAAAGGGACTCCATAGGGGTTTAATGACCCACGGTAGCCCCAACCATCCAGTATAGAGGGCAATGTCTGTATCGGTTAGTCCAAGCTGCATATACATGACGACAGCTACAGTCATAACCACCACATTGGGTAGTCCTTCGGCAATATAAAGGGTCGGAATCCACGACCAAGGATTTCTTTGTTTCATTTCTATTCTCGTTTTTCTTTCTTGATTATACTTGAAATGTTAATACTCTTAATATATCTTCTTTATCTGAGCGTCTCTATAATAGTGCAGCAAAATCTGCTCATAGCTGTAACCCTGTTGTCCCATGACGGCAGCGCCTATCTGGCAGAGTCCAACACCATGCCCCCATCCCTTGCCGTGCAGGAGAAAGCCTTTTGCCGTCTTTTCGACTTCGAAGGCAGAGCTGTACAAATGGCTCTTACTCAGGATACGGCGTATCTCAAGTTCCTTGCCTATGGTGAGCGTCTTCTTGGTACCGACTATCTTCAATTTCCAAATGCGCCCGCTCTTGCCTCGTTCTACGGGTATAAGGTCTGTTACCTGTCCTAAATCCTCTTTCAAATTCGTGTTGATGAGCCTTGAAATCTCATCAACAGTATATTCTACGGTCCAGCGATAGAAGTCGTTAGTCTCAAGGTCGTAGTCGTTCAATACCTGTGCAAGTATACTCTTGTCAGTGGTGTTGCAGAATGGGTCTTCAACACTCACAAGGTAGGGTTTGGGAGTGTCTTCCCAGCAGTACTGGAACTCCTCCGTTTTACCACCACAGCACTTTGAAAAGCGTGCGTCGCATATTTCATCGCCATAGCACAATATCTGTCCACAGGTTGCATTTAGAGCCAATTCTACATTCTTGCTGGTTTGCTTGGTGATGCCCTGATAACGCTGGCAGTGGTCGTCTGCACAGACATCAAAGATGGTGTGGTCTTCGCGGTCGTACCAGCGTATGAGTTCATCGTCTTTTTTCTGGAACGAGAAGAAACCAGCCTTCTGCTCTTGGTTTTCCTCCCTACGCTTCATCTGTGCTAACAGCCACGAACGCGAGATGACGGCATGTGCTTTCAGCAGTTCCAGTCCTGCAGTAGCCTTCATCTCGCTGGAAATGACGCTGGCCAGGTATTGCTCTACAGGTAGTTCGTTGATGGCTGTTATCTTGTCGGCCTCTACTACCAGTCTCAGCGTGCCCAGGAAAGTTTGTGTTTCCTTTCGCTCCCAGTGGAAGTTGACACCTATGGTAACGTCAGACAGCGAGAACGAGGCGTCCTTCTGCTGTGGGGTAAAGGTTAGCTCGCGGTATTGATTGCCATTCCACAGGATGCCACCCTCAGAGAATTCTACCGTCTGTTGCCCCTCAATAGTCTCCCCTTTGGCTGTATAGGCACCGTTCAGGGCAAAGTTTATCTTCTGAGCGCTAACGATGCCCACCTTGACATTTGGCTGCTCCTGATTCTTGTTGCTCTGAGGCTTATTGGCAGTCTGTTTCAACCGCAGTGCCACATCGTGGGCTTGTTCAGTAGTTAGCGACACTTCATGCAGTATCTCTAAGGCCTGTTCAGAGGTCAGCCTATGGAAATCTTCTTCGCGTGGAGTAATTAGAAGCCCTCCCATGTCTACAGCACCAGGGCTAATCATATATTGCTCATAGCATTCGGGGCGGTGCTTTCTGCGTGGTAGTACCACGCTAAGTAAATCGTCACCCTGGCGCCATGCAATAATGTTCATCATGGGTTCGTCGTTTCTCTTTCCGAAGAAAGCAGTGCCATCGGTTTTGTGGGGAATAACGGGCAGACAGTCGTAAAGCCTATAGAACAGCCGCTCGCCCTCATCTTTGGTTTGCGTCTTGATGAGGAATGCAGTGGCAGGATAGTCAGGGATAAACCATATACCCTCGCCTTCGTTCGAGGTGACAATCTCGGTTAGGTTACGGTTCAGCCGCTGCCATGAAGCTTGCAGGGGTAGTATGCCGCTGCTGACAGCCTGTAGGTGGGCATGGTCGGGCGCAGAAGCACCACAGTAAGGACCATTGTATAACAGCGTCAGGTCTGGATTGCACTGTGCCAGTTTCAGCATTTCACCATACATAGGCCTGATGCGTTGTGGCTGGTGTCGTAATGAGGGAAGGGTGAAATGGATGGGCAGTATGGGGTAGGGGTTGACCAATAGTTCGTAGTCATTGTCTACCACCCTGCACATCTGCTGTTGTGGACGATTTTGCGCACAAAGGAAGCAAGGCCGCTCGCTAATGCTCTTGGTGTCAATCTTGGCGCCTGTCGAGCGTATGCGGGCAGGGTTCCACTGTGCAGTCAGCGTGAACTCGTCGTTGACCAGCTCTTTGGTCTGTACCAGTTCCAAGTCGCGATAGCGCTGGCGTACCTCCTCCCATACCTCCAGCTGTCGTGTGAAGAAACGCATGGGCGCAGACAGGTTCATACGATCTTCTTTCCCCATAGCCATACGTTGCCTGGCTTTTAGCTCGATGGTACGCAGACGGTCTTTGTACAGGTTGTTGGCATTAATTTTCTCTATGCTGAGGGCTGCATCCGAATTGCCTCCCCAGCGGCGGCACAGGTAAAGCTCAGTGAAGATGCGTCCTATGCGGTAGCGTCGTGAGAACATCAGCCCCAGCGCATAGTCCTCACCATAAGAGGTGTTAGGGAAACCAATGCTTCGCAGCAAGGGGGTGAAGAAAGCTCTTGGTGCCCCCAGACCGTTAATGCGCATGGCGTTATTAGGCCCGTTCTCGTCAGTCCATTCCTTGTGGTCTATCAATCCAGGAGGAAGGGTGTTCAGCTCGAAGTCACACATGCGGTAGGAGCCTATTACCATAGCGGCTTTTTGCTTATAGAATGCATCGACGATGGTCTGAAGCGTCTTGGGCGAAGAATACAGGTCGTCAGAATCTAACTGCACGGCAAAGCGTCCGCAATGAGTACTGTACACAGCCTCGTTCCAGCAGCCTCCTATACCAAGATCGTGACGCTCTGGGACGATGACCTTCAATTTGTCTCCCCACCGTGATGCCATGCTTTGTAGAATTTCGGCAGTGCCGTCGGTAGAGTGGTTGTCCACCACGATGACGTTGTATTTGAAGCTGGCCTTCTGCCCCAGGGCACTCTCCACGGCATCCTTAATGGTTTTGGCCCTATTATAAACGGGGATAACTACAGAGGCTTCCATCTCGAACTCCTGTTCGTTGAAGTCTATGTCCTGATATTGCGATACATTCAATAGTGCTCCAGTCTCTTTGAGATGCGCCGTACAGGCCTGTTCCATTTCTATTTGGACAGCCCTGTTGGCAGGATTCACGTAGTCGAACTGCTTCTCGCCAGAGGCGCGCATGTCCAATTCTTCCTCAGTATACAAATACTCGTTAAGGTGCAGCAACTGTCCTTCACGACTCAAAAACAACCGTAGGTCGTAGAACCCGGCATATAGGTAGTTGCGTTCATGGTCACTGGTGGCATATTTATGCATCAGTGCTGTGGGTATGAGTACCAACGGCCCGAAGTCAAAGTCGTCGCGCAACGATCCTTCCTGATAGTCAATGACCGGGTGTGGCTTACGTTCGCCATTCTCTATCGTATAGCGGTCGGCATACACCATGGCGGCACCAGTGTCTGTTGCCACCAGCATCAGCCGCTCCAAGGCGCCCTTGCCCAGATTCAGTGGCTGTGGCTTCAATGTCAGTAGTACAAAGTCGGCAACTGCCTGCTCTGCCACGTTCATCAGCACATCGTCTGATTGTAGGGGTTGATTCTCGAGCAGGAATACGCGTCGCACCAGCGTGCTTTCTTCTAACTGTTTGACGGTGTGTGTCATTTCGCTTGCGTTGTGGCAAGATAGGAAACAGTCTATTTTCTGTGTCATAATGGGCGCTTTTTTATTCAATTGGGCGCAAAGGTACGTAATTTCCAGCACTTTTTACCCATTTTCCCTTTAAAAGAATTTAATTCTTCTCACAAATTTGGGATTTCCTACACTTTTATTTGTACCTTTGCAGCGTGAATTCGAAGAATCGACTCATAGGAATGACTCCGTCAGAGCTGAAAGCTTTGGTCGGAGAGAAAGGTATGCCAGCCTTTACGGCTAAGCAGTTGTCTGGGTGGCTCTACGAGAAAAAAGTAGCCTCTATCAGCGAGATGACTAACCTTTCGAAACAAAACCGTATGCTATTGGAACAGGACTACGAGGTGGGGCTGATGGCACCCATCGATAGTCAGCGCTCTAAGGACGGAACGATAAAGTATCTTTTCCCGGTCTGTTGTAACGACAATGTCAGCGGCCGTTTCGTGGAGACGGTGTTCATACCCGACCACGACCGTGCTACATTGTGCGTGTCGTGCCAAGTAGGGTGTAAGATGAATTGCCTGTTCTGTCAGACGGGCAAGCAGGGCTGGCAGGGTAACCTGACGGCTGCCGACATACTGAACCAGATACTGGCTCTGCCCGAGCGTGAGCAGCTGACCAACATCGTCTTCATGGGTCAGGGCGAACCAATGGACAACCTCGATGCCGTACTGAGGGCTTGTGAGGTGCTTACGGCAGACTGGGGACTGGCATGGAGTCCGCGTCGCATTACGGTAAGTTCCGTGGGCGTGCATGGTAAGCTGAAGCGCTTCCTCGAGGCCAGCGAGTGCCACGTGGCCATCTCGATGCACTCTCCGCTGCATGAACAGCGTCAGCGGCTGATGCCTGCCGAGAAAGGCATGTCGTTGCAAGAGACGATAGAACTGCTACGTCACTATGACTTCAGCCATCAGCGACGCTGTTCGTTTGAGTATATCTGCTTTGGCGGCCTCAACGATTCGCCCACGTATGGTCGCGAGATAGTGCGCTTGTTGGCAGGCTTGGAGTGCCGTGTCAATCTCATCAGGTTCCATGAGATCCCAGACGTAGACTTGCCAGGCTCTGACGAGAAGCGTATGGAAGCCCTTCGTGACTATTTGACCGCCCACGGCATCTTTACTACCATCCGTGCCAGTCGAGGACAGGATATCTTTGCTGCCTGTGGGCTGCTTTCAACGGCCAGGCAGCAGGAAGCCCTCGCGGCCGGTGCTTCCGGCGTATCCGAAGAACAGAATAATGAAATCCCCGAAATAACGAAAGAATAACAATATGGAACAAGACAGAAAAATTCGTGTGGCCATCACGCATGGCGATACCAATGGCGTCGGCTATGAAGTCATCCTGAAGGCTTTTGCTGACCCTGCAATCTTAGAGCTGTGCACCCCTATCATCTATGGCTCTCCCAAGATAGCCTCCTACCATCGTAAGGCGCTGAACCTGGAAACAGCGTTCAGCATCATCAGCAGTGCCGAGGAGGCCCGCGACGGGCGTGTCAATCTCCTGACGTGCTTTGACGATGAGATAAAGGTCGAACTGGGCCAGCCCTCGCTCGAGGCAGGACGTGCTGCGCTGATAGCCCTGGACAAGGCAATGACCGACTATCGTAGCGGCCTGTACGACGTCCTGGTGACGGCACCCATCAACAAAGCCACCATTCAGAGCCCGGGTTTCCAGTTCCCCGGACATACGGAGTACATTGAGACCAGCGTTGGCGAAGGCAAGAAGGCCTTAATGATACTAATGAATGAAAACCTGCGTGTAGCGCTGGTGACAACGCACCTGCCCATCCGTCAGGTGGCACAGGCTATCACTAAAGAAACTATCATAGAGAAGGCTGCCATCTTCCACCAGAGTCTGAAGCGCGACTTCCGTATTTCAAATCCTCGTATAGCCGTACTGGCACTGAACCCTCATGCTGGCGACGACGGCGTGTTGGGCACTGAGGAGAAGGACATTATCAAGCCTGCCGTCGACGAGCTGGCAGCGCAGGGCATTCAGGCCTTTGGACCCTATCCTGCTGACGGTTTCTTCGGCGCTGCCACCTACGAGCACTTTGACGGCGTGCTTGCTATGTATCATGACCAGGGCCTGGCACCGTTTAAGACCATCGCCAATGATACCGGTGTCAACTATACGGCCGGACTGCCCATTGTGCGTACCTCGCCAGACCATGGCACGGCTTTCGACATAGCAGGCCAGGGAAAGGCCGATGAGAACTCCATGCGTCAGGCCATCTATACCGCCATCGACATCTACCGTAATCGTATCAATTACGACGAGCCGCTGCAGAACCCTCTTCCCAAACTGTTTCACGAAAAGCGCGAGGATGGCGAGAAAGTGCGCTTTGCAGTCTTTAAGCCTGGCAAGAAAACGGAGCAGGAAAGTTAAAAAACTGCCAAACTATGCCATAATGTCAGATTTTCTTTGTAACTTTGCAGCCCATTAGCAGAAAATGAAGAGTACAGAACTACAGGGTATTAAGCAGCGCTATGGTATCGTGGGCAACTGCGAGGCCCTGAACCATGCGTTAGATGTCGCCTTACAGGTGGCACCTACCGACCTGTCTGTGCTTATCATCGGCGAGAGTGGCGTGGGCAAGGAAATTATTCCACGCGTCATTCACGACAACTCGCCCCGACGCCGCGAGAAGTATTTTGCTATTAACTGTGGCTCTATTCCTGAGGGTACTATCGACTCTGAACTCTTCGGACACGTAAAAGGCTCGTTTACTGGTGCCATCAACGACTCGCCGGGATACTTCGGCGTGGCTAACAAAGGCACCTTGTTCCTTGACGAGGTAGGCGAGCTGCCGCTGGCCACTCAGGCGCGTCTGCTGCGAGTACTGGAGACGGGCGAGTACATTCCTGTTGGAGGTACCGACATACGTAAGACCGATGTGCGCATCGTGGCAGCTACCAATGTCAACATCCGTCAGGCCATCAGCGAAGGCCGTTTCCGCGAGGACCTTTACTACCGCCTGAACTCCATACCCATACAGATGCCTCCCCTGCGCGAGCGTGGCGACGACATCGTGCTGCTTTTCAGGCTCTTTGCCATGCAGATGGCCGAGAAGTACCGTATGGACAAGGTGGTGCTCTCTGACGACGCCAAGCAGTTGCTGATGCGCTATAAGTGGCCGGGCAATGTACGCCAGTTGAAGAACATCACCGAGCAGATAAGCATTCTGAGCCCTGAGCGCCAGATATCTTCCGATGTCCTGGCCCGTTTCATTCCCCAGGACCAGGAGTCGACACAGTTGGCACCGCTGCATAACAGCAGCGACCACAGTTTTGAGAATGAGCGCGAGATATTGTACAAAATACTTTTCGAGTTACGTTCTAACGTGAACGACATGCGTCGCGAGGTGAGCACGCTGAAAAAGCAGATAGAGGATGTTCAGATGAAGGGAGCCTCGCTGCAGCCTTCGTCCATCACCACCACGTCTGCCGTGCCCACTATACCACCCATCGCCGTTACACCACGTGCCCTGGAGGATGCTGTGGCCGAGGAATATATTGACCCGGCCCCTGAACAGGAGAATCTTAACGTAAGCGACTGGAGCCGTCAGGCACTCGATAAGGCCCTTCAGCGCAATGGTGGCAACAGGAAGAAGGCCGCTCAGGAGTTAGGCATCAGCGACCGCACACTATATCGTAGACTTAAGCAATATGGATTGGATAAATAGCAGAATACGCTTTACACTCGCTCTGGCACTTGTCGTCCTGCTGACGGCGTGCTCCGTAAGCTATAAGTTTAACGGTGCCAGCATCGACTACTCGAAGGTGAAGTCCATACAGATTGCAGAGTTCCCGCTGCGCACCAGCTACGTATGGGGCCCCATGGGACCTATGTTCAACAATCAGCTGAAAGACCAGTACGCCAGCCATACCAAGCTGCAGCAGGTACGCCGCAACGGCGACCTGAAGCTGGAGGGCGAGATTACGCAGTATTCACAGCGCAACAAGTCGGTGTCGGCCGAGGGCTATTCGGCCCAGGCCGAGCTCACCATGACGGTCAACGTGCGATTCACAAACAATACCAACCACAGCGAAGACTTCGAACGGCAGTTCACGGCCAGCCAGTCGTACGAGACCACACAGTCGCTCAACGCCGTACAGGAAGAACTGGTCCGACTGATGGTAAAGGACATCTGCGACCAGATATTTAATGCTACAGTAGCCAACTGGTAGGAAGGTTATGGAGATAAGAGAATACATACAACACCCCGAACTGATGGACCGTGACTCGCTTTATGAGCTGCGGTCGCTGTTGGCACAGTACCCTTATTTCCAGACCATACGCCTGCTGCTGCTACAGAACCTCTATCTGCTCCACGACCCTGACTTTGACGAAGAACTGCGTCGTGCCGCCATATTCATGACCGACCGTAAGGTCATATTCCAGCTCATAGAGGCCTTCCACTACCAGCTGACCCCCCAGCCGTCAGCCACCCATCAGTCGGCATCAGCCCATGACGGCGGCAGCCGCACAGAGACTCTCATCGACAGCTTCCTGAACTCCATTCCCGACGACGCCACACCAGTGCATGAACACCGCAAGCCTACACCGGCAGATGCCGCTGTCGACTACGTGGCATACCTGTTGGAGAGCCAGACCTTGCAGATGGACGACCATGACGGTCCGCAGCTGAAAGGGCACGACCTCATTGATACCTTCCTGGAGCAGGAACAAGGGCGCATCATACTGAACGACCTGCCGTCCGACACTATTGAGCTCCCCCCGCCAGTAAAAGATGACAGCAGCGAGGACATTGGCGAAGAATACTTTACCGAGACCCTTGCGCGCATATATATCAAACAAGGGCGCTACCAGAAGGCACTCGACGTCATCAGCCGCCTGAATCAGCAGCTGCCTCACAAGAATGCCTACTTCAGTGACCAGATACGATTCCTCGAGAAATTAATAATAAACAGTAATAAACAAAAAAATTAAAACAACAATGTACACGTTATTCGTAATTCTTATCGTGATTGCAGCCGTACTGATGATTGGTATCGTGCTGATTCAAGAGTCGAAGGGTGGCGGTCTGTCGTCAAGCTTCGCAGGTTATAACCAGGTAGCAGGTGTCCGTAAGACCACCGACTTCATCGAGAAGGCCACCTGGAGTCTCGCCGCCATCATGGTCGTCATCAGCGTTGCATGCGCATGGGTAGCCCCCACGGCATCTGCCGACCAGTCGGTCATGGAGAACGTAGAGAACCCTGTTACCAATCCGCACAACCTTCCCGGCTTCGGTGCAAGCCAGCAGAAAGACGCTGCCGCTCCTGCCGAGGGTGCTGCTGCTCCTGCTGAGGGTGCTGCTGCTCCTGCTGAGGGCGCTGCTGCTCCTGCTGAGGCTCCCGCCGCAACAGAGGCACCTGCTGCTGAGGCTCCTGCCACACCAGCCAAATAAGTAACTACGAAGAAACGTTCGTTCCGACAACGAAACGTTTACCGTATAGGCATGAGGGGGCTCCCTTTAGTGGGAAGCCCCTTTTTCTGAAAACGCACCTCGCCTTTGGCACCATTTTACCAAAAGTCTGCTTTTACACTGTCTCCATAAAATAGAGTGAAGGCAAAGTGAAGGCAAAGTGAGAGCAAAGTGAGGGCAAGTGAGAACAAAGAATAGAAAAATAAGGTATGACACCACTTGAAGAAAGAAACCAGAAACTGGCAGAACGGCTGATAAAGAACCTGAACCGCCGCAACATGGAGGCG
>OCTX012255671.1_pt1 | contig 20024 bp, 19 predicted proteins | sample 1539691 | NCBI WGS metagenome assembly OCTX01 (sample SAMN02144231, study PRJEB22623) | gut metagenome | biome: sheep rumen | host: Ovis aries | place: New Zealand
TGTCCGCTTTCAACTGGACTACCGCCAACACTGCTGCTGGTAAGGTACAGCCTATCCTGATGCTTGCTATGATCTGCGCTGATCTGCGCAACCGTGGCATTGTTCCTGGTGAGATCCTGATGAGCCAGGATCTGTACTTCTGGTTGAAGATGGACGCAACCACACGTCTGATGGCACATGGCACTGACAAACAGGCTAAGGTGGTTACTGAGACTGAGATGAAAGCTCTGCTGACAGAGAATGACATCCCTGAGATCAAGGTGATCACACGTAAGTTTGCCATTGACCGTGACGGTGTGCGTAAGAGCCTGGAACCCTGGAACCACAACTTCATTGCTATCAAGCCCGCTGGTAAGATCGGTGAGATCCAGCCAGCTATTGAGGATAGCGAGCTGATGGAAGAAGAGAATGTGGACTACATGAACGCTGGTAACGGTATTCGTATCGCTAAGTGGCGCACAGGTGAATCCACCAACCAGGTTGCTGCTGAGTACACTCAGGGATCGGCACGTCTGCTGCCTCTGATCACTGAGATTGACGCTATCATCTGCCTCCAGGTACGTGGCATTACCGAAAAGACAGTTCCTGCTGTTGATGGTAACGAGCGTATGTACTGGACTAAGTATGAGTATGATAATGGCACGGCTCCATCCGCTGATGCTCTCCCTGAGGGTTAAAAACGTGTGAGGCTATGAAGAAAATAGTATTCGTACTTATAGCTCTTGAAGCCTTTCGGAGTGTGACGGATCACAAAACCGTCCACTCTAAAGGTGACACTCTGGAAACAGAGGATGTGAAGCGTGTAAACAGTCTGGTAAGCCGTGGACTTGCTGAGCTGATCGAGGCAAAGGCTGCAAACGAGGATAATGTGGTAAATGACGCTGGTGCTGATGCTGGTGACGGTGGAAAGCAGGGCGGTGCTACCACTCCTGGAAAAGTGGCTTTCGATGGCAAAGAGTACGATCCTCAGGTGGTCAAGAATGCACTGATCGCCATTGGTGTGCCTGTAGCACCTAACGCTGGTGTGAATGGCCTCACTAAGAAAATCGGTGAGATCACAGAGGATCAGAAAGCACTCCTGGCTGAGAAACTTTCAGTAACTGAGTAAACCAATTCCGCAATGGCAGGCACTTACACGAAACTTGACGCTCTGATCGGTGAGCTGGATCCATATACACCCAGCCCAGCCGCTCTGAAAAAGAGCCTCATTGACGCTGGTATTACTGGCTTTGATGAGGAATACACCAAAGCCGATAAAAAGGCAGTGGCTAAGGCCGCAATCATAGTCCTGAGACGTTTGATAGTTCTTTCATCTGACAGCATGGGTAAAAGCTCCCAGGGTTATAAGACAGAAGAGCTTGAAAAGCGCATTAAGGATCTGGCTAATGAGAACGGCCTGGATGTTGAGGATTTCGTTGAAGTGCCCTCTGTTGAGGATGGATCAAATAGATGGTAGGCTATGGGCAGATGGAACGGCACTTTCAAGTATCGGAACCAGGCAGATCCTGAAAGGGATCCACAGACAGGTTTCTATGTCGGTTGTGAGGGTTCGGAGGAATGGGTAGATGCTGGTATGTGCCAGATCGATAAGTACGCTCCAGCTAAGCAGTACGTGGGAACGGATGGGCAGACCCATTCCTATACCTACAGCCTGTTTGTGATGAAGCCCTTCAAGGGTGATCAGATCACCATTGGTACAGAGGTTGAGATCACACTGGAAGATGGTACTGTCGATCAGTTCACTGTCATTGGCACGGAGAATCAGAGAAGATACTTTGAGATATGGGGATAAAGCCTAAGTTTGGTAACGGTGCTGTAGCGGCTCAGGTCAATGCCTTTCAGGTGAGACTGGAAAAAGCCACCGTTTTCATGCTACAGAACCTTGGTGAGGAACTTGCTAAGTACGCTAAGGAAAGGCACAATTACCAGGATCAGACAGGCAATCTCACAAACTCCATTGGCTATGCGGTGGTTAGGCAGGGTAAGATCCTTACTTATGGTGGGGAAAACCAGCCTGGAGAGGGAGCCGCTGAGGGGCTGAAAGTAGCACAGCAGATGGCTGCAACGCTCCCAAACTCTTTCTCACTCATCATAGTGGCAGGAATGAACTATGCCGCCTACGTGGAAGCAAAGGGGTACAACGTGATCCTACCAGCACAGCTGAAAGCCATGAATGATTTCCCAGCTACAGTGCAAAGGCTGAAAGCTATGGCAACAAAAAAGGCAAATGAACAATTCGGAAACCTGTTATGATTACTACTGAGGAAATAGCTACTGTTGCTTACAACTTGCTCCAGGAGAGCGAAGTGAAAAGCATGATCTCTGGTGAAATAGACTATGAGAGAAATGACTATACCAAAGAGGATGTGATCATTGTCCCACATACCATACAGGGTGAGAGATCCGTGCGTTTCGGACAGGTGAACGTCAATATCCATGTGCCTGATCTGGTTAAGAAGTCTGGAAAGCAACCTGTTTACAGAATCAACTTTCCCAGGCTCATTGCTATCAAGAAAGCCGTGATAGAGGTGCTTAAATCCTATTACCAGAAAGATGCTGGATGGGACTGGACTGTGGGGGATCTAAACCCTCCGATCAAGGAACCAGGCAAAAATGAGCATTTCGTATCGCTTGCACTGGAGATCACAGTAAGAGAATAAACATTTTTAATTAAAGGAGAAAGGTATATGAAAATCAATGCAACAATGGGCGTTAAGTCGCTCAAGTATGGCGTAATCCAGGATGGCCAGTCAACCGCTACTGCCAGTACTGCGGTTAGTGATGTGTATCAGGACACCTGTACGTTTGTAACCAAGGATCCTACGACCACAGAGCATAAGAGTGAGACGAGTAAGAAGCGCATTATTCTCCAGACTAAGGAACCGCATGATCTGGTTTTCAGCATCATGGATCCAACGCCTGAGGAAATGGCCGCATTCATGGGTGGTACAAACCACACAACGGGCGAGGGCGCAAGTGCTGTCGTGGATGGCTTCACCGAATCTGAGGATGCAGAGCAGATCAACATGAGCTTTGAGATCACCCCTGTGGCTGGTCTGAAGCTGAAGATCCCTTCTGCAAGCGTTTCGGCAAAGATCAACTCCACATTCTCTGCAAAGGGAATTACGCTGTTGGAGGTCACTGCCACAACGACCAGTGCCATTACCTATGGTGAGGAATCATCTGCATCATAGTGGCGCAAAGAACAAAAAGAAAGCCTCCTATTCCCCTATTGGTTTAGGGGGCTTTATTCATAATACAGAAAACGATGGAAGAAAATACTAAACAGCAGCCAGAGCTCACAAAAGAGGAAAGGCTTGAAATAGAGGAAAGGGCGATACAGGCTCTGATCGATATGGGCGTAAAATTCTCTGTCCCATTGAAGATTAACCCAGTAAACCCGCCAAAGTACGTGAAATGGTGGAACAGGATGTTTCCTGGTCATGTGATAGTCTGGAGGGACAGAAGGATCAATAAGGACTGGAATGTGACAGTTGAGGAAATACCAGATGCCTCAATAGGCAGACAGAAAAAGGTCTATATGCGGCATTTCCACATAAAGCCTCTGTACCTCGGTACGATTGACAGAATCAGGAGCCTGTACATACAGATCGAGTTTGATGAAGAGAGGTTCCAGGATAATCCTACAATGGAGGGTAAGAGACTATTCAGGTACATACGTCTTGTTGCTGAGATAGCCGCTGTTGCAGTCATCAACGATCCATCCGTTTCTGACCCTCTTAACAGGGAGGTGGTAAGGCTGAGGGATTTCTTCATTGAATACCTCACTGTTTCACGCCTGAAAAAGCTGGCTGGTGTGATAGCCCAGATGATGAACGCTGGGGATTTTACATCCTCTATCAGATCGATAAGGGAGATCGGGACAACAAAACCGAAACCCAGGGCAAATCTGGTAGAGAAATCATAGGGCTAAACAGCCCTTGGGGTAATCGTGGAGAGATCTGTAAGACCTATGGATGGACTTATGATTATCTGCTCTGGGGAATATCCTGGTTAAACATGACGCTTTTCATAGCCGATTCTGCCAGGACAAAAGATCTGCCATCCAAAGATGCGGGTGAGGATGTTACGAACATACAGCTCAATTCTGGGGATGATATTAAGAATTTCATAGACCACATGATGTAATGGAGAATATTAACGGAGCACTTGGTTTTGAGGCTACACTTGACATAAACGATTTCAAGGTATCTGCTGACGCAATGGATCGCCATATCAGGCAGGTTTCCACAAACGTACAGATGGAGGCTGACGCAATGGAACAGAGTATGCTTGACTTTGCCCAGAAGGGAGCCATGTACATTCAGGCTTACCTGGTAGGACAGGGAATGACAGGGCTGTTACAGAGCATTGTACAGGTACGTGGCCAGTTCCAGCAGCTGGAGATAGCTTTCACCACTATGCTTGGTAGTGAGGAAAAGGCGAGTGCTCTGATGAACCAGATGATCCAGACAGCAGCCAGGACACCGTTTGATCTGGCTGGTGTTGCTGGTGGCGCAAAGCAGCTCCTGGCATACGGTGAGAGTGCTGAAAAGGTCAACGATACGCTTGTGAGGCTCGGAAATATCGCCTCTGGTCTCTCCATTCCACTCAATGATATTGTGTACCTATATGGTACTACTATGGTGCAAGGCCGATTGTATGCCCAGGATGTGAGACAGTTCACAGGTAGGGGTATTCCCCTGGTAAAGGAGCTTGCGGCCATGTATGGTGTGACAGCTGATAAGATCAATGATATGGTCTCTGCTGGTAAGATCGGCTTTGCTGATGTTGAGAAGGTTATCAATAAGCTGACAGATTCTGGCGGTCAGTTCTACAACCTCATGGAAAAGCAGTCTGCATCCCTCACAGGCATGATCTCAAACCTGGAAGATGCCTGGGATAGTATGCTTAACAACATCGGAAAGGAGAACCAGGACACCCTGGCTGATGCTATCAGCAGTGCTACATACCTGGTTGAGCACTACCAGGATATACTTGACATCCTGAAAGCCGTTGCTATAGCATACGGATCCGTAAAGGCAGCTGTTGTGCTCAACACACTGGCTACTAAGGGCTATACTGGTATCGCCCTGATCGATAACACAGCACGACAGGCTAAGATAGCCCTTATGCGTGCAGAGGCTGTTGCTACAGGCCAACTGTCAGCACAGCAACAGGCCATGACAATGACACAGGAGGCTTACGTGGCCTCTCTGGAGAAAGAACTTACGGCTGAGGAACTTTCAAACCTGAGAAAGAAGCTCAGGATAGCCACCATCCAAGGTCTGCTGACAGCACAACAGGCAGAATATCTCTCTAACCTTGGACTTACTACCAGCTCACAGAACTATGAGGCGGCTGCAATGCAAGTCCTGACAGTTGATCAGAAACAGGCGTTACAGAAACTGGATCTGTCATCAAAGAGTGCCATCTATAGGGCAGCACTTGATCAGGAGGTGTTGGCAAAGCGATCAGCATCACAGGCAGCAAGGGAACAGGCTCAGGCAGAGCTTGAAGCCATGCGTGTAGAGGTGAGTGCTGCATCAAAGAGGATGGAGGCTACAAAGGCTCAGGCAGTAGCGGCCATGCAACGTACAGAGGCGGCACGCTATGAGTTGTACTGGGCTAAGCAGTCTGGTAATGCTTCTGCCATAGCAGCAGCCCAGAAGAAACTGGAGGCAGCTGAGGATAACCAGGCCATTGCGAGGAAAACAGCCCTGGCAGCATCTACGGATTTCTATACTAAGAAGAAAACACTGGAGATCACGGCTACGAAGGGAGCCACAGCAGCATCTGTGGCAGACACTACGGCTAAGGGTGTTCAGACTACAGCCACAAACCTATTGTCAGTTGCTACAGGAAAGGCTACCCTTGCGCTCAAAACGCTGTGGCTTACCATGAAAGCCAATCCTATAGGTTGGTTGATCACATTGATAGGTATGGGTATATCGGCATTTACCCTGTTTTCTGGGAAAGAAGAGGAAACAGAGGAAAAGGCTGGTACGCTTGCTAACGCCATGAAGAAATCATCGGAAGAGTTCAGCAATCAGGCTTCTAAGGTTGACAGCCTGAGAAAGATGATAGAGGATGGAAACCTTGCATACGATGAGAGAAAGAAAAAACTTGATGAACTGAAAGCCATTATACCTGATTACAATGCTGAGATCACAAAGGAGGGTCAGATCATCAATAACAATACAGAGGCAATAGAGAAATACCTGGTAGCCCTGGAGAAACAGATAAAGCTGAAAGCGGCTCAGGATGAGCTAACTGAGGCTTACAAGCAGAAAAGACAGCTGGAGAAAACTGAGCGCACTCAGTCGGATGCCTATTGGAACACCAGACAGTCTAATACGGCTCAGGGATATGACAGGAACGGAATAGTTGCCAAGACGCTCAGGTTGTTTGGTGCTGAGACAGAGACAAACCAGGAGAAAGCCCTTAACGATACAAGGCAGCAGCTTTCTGAGGTGAACAGCACCATCAGCGAACTGACTAAGGAGATCAACCAATCGGCTGTTGCTACGGAAGGATCAACAGAAAAGATCAAGACCTATAAGGAACAGGTTGCTGATGCTGAGGCTAAGGTTAAGAAGCTTAACCAGGAGATAGCCGATATGAGGGCTGGAAAGGTTGTGGATGAGAACCTGGCACAGGCCATAGCCGACAAACAGAAGGAACTACAACAGGCCAGCAGTGAGCTTGCAGCCCTCACAGGAAAGAAGGCGAAGGGTGGTAGTACTGGTACTGATAACAGTGCTAAAACGCTTGCTGAGAAACAGCTGGAGGCACAGCGCAAGTTGGAAGAGGCGAGGGTTTCTGTTATGGAAGAGAGTTATGCCAAACGTAAGGCAGCACTCGCTCTACAGCACCAGGAGAACCTTGACAGGATCGACAAAGAGGAAAAGGAGTTGGAGGCCGCATATAAGAAGAGTGGTAAGGGTAAGATGTCTGATACCGAAAAGGCTGGTTTCCAGGAGAGGCGCAACCTTGAAAACAAGGCATACGATCAGGAGAGCACAAAGCTGTTTGACGGTGAGATCGAATACAAGAAACGACAGTATGAAGCTTATTTCAAATGGGTTGAGAATGTCGGAAAGGATGTGGCAGACAGCCATTTCAAGACCCTTATTGCCGATGGATCCAGTTTCATTAACTGGGTAAATACCCAGATCTCACAGCTGGAGGCAAAGAAGCAATCAAACCCTGACAGCTTTACGGATGGTGACGCAAACGCCCTTAATGCCTTGAAGATCCAGATGGATGAGCTTGCTGGCACAAAATCAAGCCTTGACACATTCAAGGAAACGCTTGCTGACAATATCAGACATGCTCAGACGCTTGCTGAGAAGATCCAGGCTGTTGCAGACCTTAGGGACAGGCTTTCTAAAGGCGAGTTCCATCTTACTGGTGATGATGAGGCTGGAGCCAACTATGCGCTTAACCAGCAGGATTCAGACCTACAGAAAGAAGTACAGGATAAGATCCTGGTTGAGTACCGTACTTTCGAGGAAAAGCGAAAGTCCATACATGATGAGTATGCCATGCTGATGATTGAGGCTCAGAAGCAAAACGACCAGAATCGAATAAGGATGATCCAGGAGGCAGAGAATGAGGCTTTATCAGCCCTTAATGCCAGTGAGCTTATGCAATCAGAGAGCTGGAAAAATCTCTTTTCAGACCTTGACAGCCTGACTGTATCGGAAATCGACAAGCTCATACATGACATTCAGACCAGGATGAATACAGCTGATCTGAAAATGAATCCAGCCGACATGAAAGCTGTACTGGATAAACTTGATGAGGCAAAGAAAAAAGTGCTTGACACTAATCCTTTCAAGGCACTTGGATCAGCCCTGTCTAACGTGTTCAAGAAAACAGAAAAGGATTCAAAGAAGTCAAAGAAGCAGATCCAGATAGATTGGACTGATCTCGCAAAGGCAACTGAGGGGTGTTTCGACTTTGTTCAGGATGCAATTGACAGCTGTGAGGTACTTGGTGATTTGATCGGTGACACAGGAAAGGCTATGATCAGTACGCTTAGTGGCATAGCAACAGCTGGTATAGCTATGGCACAGGCTATTAAGACAGCTGAGAAGGGTAGCGTTATCCTTGCAGCCATTTCCATTGCCTTGCAAGCGATCCAGTTCATTGCTGGCCTGTTCAACAATGATGCTGAGCTTGAAGATAGAATCCAGGATCTACAGCGATATATTGACGGTCTTGAAGGTTCATTAAGTAGGTTACAGAAAGCATACGATAAGACGTTCTGGGCTTTCTCTGAGGATGAGGAAAAAGCCTACAGGGAACGCAGAAAGGAGATCGAGGATCAGATTCAGATACTTCAAAGCCGTTTGAAACCAGCAATGGCGTTGTTTAATTACGGTGAATACGATGCAATAACAAAGAAGATTAAGGAACTCAACTATGAGCTTGAAAAGGTAAGCAACCAGGGTGATATGTTTGACCTCATGGAACTCCAGAAGGAAAACCTGAGGGAACAGCAGGAAATGATTCGTAGGCAGATAGAAGCTGAGAAGGAGAAAAAGGATACTGACTATGATAAGATTGCCCAATGGGAAGAGAAGATCAAGGATATTGACACCCAGATAGAGGATCTCGGATATAGCATGATGGAGACACTTGCTGGAACTGATGTAAAGAGTGCCATTGACGATTTCGCAGACATGCTTGTGGATGCCTATGACCAAGGAATCAATGCAGCAGAAGCACTTGGAAAGAAAACAAAGGAGGTGCTGAGGAATGCCGTTATCGAGGCTCTTAAAAGGCAGTTCCTGGCAAAGGGTATCAATGATGCCGTTGAATATCTGGGCAGTGCTATGGAGGATAACAGCCTGACAGACCAGGAGCGTGAACACTTTACATCTATGGTAAATGAGGCAGGCAGTGTTTTCAGCAATGCTCTCAACAGTATAGGTGACTGGATCAGGAACACAGAGAATGCCGCTGGTGATGCCCTCACAGGAGCCGTACAGGGGATGAGCGAGGAAACTGGTGGTCTGGTGGCTGGTAGGCTTAATGCCGTTGTGATCAACCAGGGCGAAATGATAGAAATGACCAGGCAGATGCTGTTGTACCATGCTGCAATAGAACAGAATACGGCAAATACTGTCACAGAGCTAAGGGAGATCAAAGCATACATTCGTATGTCTAATTCTGGCAATACATTACTTTCACAAGGAATATCATAATATGGAACTGATCAAGCAATTACAGAAAGACGGTATAGAGAAGGGGCTGTGCAAGGCGTATCAGGCTCTTCTGGAAAGATGTGGGACTGTAGAGAAGATGGCACAGCTATATATCAAGGGCATAGACTTCTGTATCAAGAATGACTATCCTACACTTGATTTCATTAGGGAGAATTTCAGGGGTAAGTGTGAGCAATACGGAATATATGTTGACGATGTGGTTAGCGATCTGAGAAACGTGCCAGACCTGGTGTTTAACGGAAAGTGTAATGCAAAGCTGAGGTATGACGGTTACAGCGTTTCCAGGATCTTTGCAAGGCATAATAGCAGGGTGTATGTATATGCCCTGGAGAATGCCTATCTTACAATAGATGTTTTTGATAACTGTCACCTGACTATTGCCGTGGCTGGCAGCAGTGCTCAGGTGATGGTGAACAAATACGGTGATGCCAAAGTGGATTGCTTAGGCTCTGGGATCAGAATTAACAGTATCAATAAAAAAACGTATTAATTATGAAAGAAGAGAATTTGATCGCATACTTTCCGTTTGATGATCCTGACGGTGGTGGTAAGGCTTACGACTATTCCAAAAGCCGCTTGGATGCCGTAATGACAGGTGATGCCTGTTTCTCCAGGAATGCCGTTGAGGGTAAGTCTTTTATGTCAAACACTGGCAATGCCCAGACAACGAGGCAGATCCCGCTCAGTTCGGATTTCACGTTGGCTATGTATCTGTGCCCTGTCAGCGCAAGGCTTGGATGGCTTCTGAATTTCTCAGGAATAGATGACTATACAGAGCAATGGATTGACGTTGTGCCAGAGAAATGGATTTTCCTGGTGTTCCAGAAGGAACGCATGACTTTCAGGGTGTATAAGGATTTAGAGCTTATATATGAGCTTAACCTGACAGAGACACCTGTGGGATTCTCCATCAACGATGAAAATCTGATCAGCACTAAGGCTCTGATCGATGAGGTGAGGCTGTTCAATGCCGCAATACCCATATCTGAGCTTGCAAGCGATGATGCAAAGGATTCAAAGACAGATGTAGAGTACTACATTGATGGCAGGAATTTCAAGGATTTCGGTGTGTATGTCAGCAAGAGCAATGGACTTGTGGGCTACCTGGAACGTAAGGAGGGTGTAACCGCTGAGTATGATACCTATCATGGTAAGGCAGTGAACCATGACTATATGAAATATAAGGAGCGTACCATTACCCTTGAATGCTTTATAGAGACCTCCAGCAGACAGGCTTTCATAGACTGGATGAACCTTTTCCTGGATCAGTTCAGAAAGAATGGAACCAGGAGGCTGAAAGTAGAATACAACGGATCCACAAAGCCGTTGGTGTATGAGGTCGTGATGAATCAGCCAGTGGATCCAGAAAAGACATTCGGACGCTACAATGAGACTAAGATGGTTGGTACGTTCACCCTGATACTTGAAGAGGATGATCCTGTAAAGAAGGTTCTGAGGCATATCGGTACGGCTGCAAACAGCGTAAGTACGATCACCTTCACAAGTGCTAAGAAACTGGCTATATTCTGGGGTGACGGTACGGTTACATGGGGTGTACGTGGAACAAACAAGACCATAACGCACACATATACCGATCCAGGATCCTATGAGATCATCGTAGCTGGTAACGTGGAAGATATTGAGAGCTTCACAACAAATGACATTGTGGTATGGCAGCAGCTGATGTAACATACTCCATCAACGGTAAGGACTTCGCCACTTTCGGTGTATATGTGTCTAATTCATCTGGCGTGGTTTGCAAGCCAGCAGTAAAGGATCTGCTGTCAGATAACTGGAGCTTTGCGCATGGCACTGTCTATGACCTTAGCAGCGTATGTTATAAGGAGGCTGAGATACAGCTGAAATGTTTCATTGAGGCAAAAGGATATGACCAGTACATTACCAGGGCGTTAGGTTTCCTTAGTGAATTTTCTGATGCAGAAGAGCACCCACTGGTTGTTACGACTGGCACTGTCAGTAAGACGTTCAACGTACTTAGCAAGGATCTCATAGACATATCCAAGTCATGGAATCCTTCAAAGTTCGTTGGCACGTTCACCATTAAGCTGACAGTGCCACACCCATCAAGGCCAAGCGGATCATGGAGCGGGTCAGGTACGGTTGAGCCTGGTGACGTGGCATATTCCATAGACGGTAATATGTTTGCCGACTATGGCGTTTACGTCTCAGGATCAACAGGCATAACGACTGTGCCCAAGATCAAGGATCCGCTGACATACAACTGGGGTTCTGTGGATGGCCTTGACTATCACCAGGACGGTGTGAGATACCAGGAGCGTACCATACAGCTGAAATGCTTCATGGAGGCTGTCAGCTATGCGGATCTGATAGCCAGGAGCCTTGCTTTCTTTTCGCTCTTCATTGCCAACAGACCGCTGAGATTGAAGATAGCAGCAGGGACTAAACCGCTGGTGTATGAGGTGATATGCAAGGATTCTATCTCATTGGATCCAGACCTCTCACATGGTGAAAAATGTGTCGGTACGTTCACTATCAAGCTGGTAGAGCCTGAGCCTGTGAAACGTGTGCTGTCTGGTGGTGGTACGGCTACCATAACCATACAGAGTAAGACACCTGTCAACATCTATTGGGGTGATGGATCCCATACCTATGACGTAAGCGGAAATAATGTTCAAGCCTCGCTATCACATAACTCAGGCAGTGAGATAATAATCACTGGTGAGCCGAATGATTTCACAAACTTTTCATCTAATAAGACTACGATATGGAGCAGATTACTCTGATAAAAAGGGATGGTACTCAGATCAGGCTATTCAATAAGGAGCCTTTTACAACGGTTAAGATGGCTACCCAGAGCAAGAGCCTGATGAGTATTGACACCGTGACGCTCACCATCCAATCTACACAGCTCATAGATTTTGAGAAAGGTGATAAGATCCAGGTGTACGGATATGACTATTATATCAGGACTACAGTGAACAGGGAGCTTACATCTGATGGATCTTTCAAGTATGAAGCTACGTTCTACGGCCTGTTGTATGACCTGATGAAAACACCTTATCGGGACATGGACGTAAACGGCAAATCCAGCAGCAACACCTTTGACCTGGTATATACCCTCAAAGAGTTTATCCGTGTCCTGATCAACAATGTTTCTCAGGATTATCCTGGGCTTTGGTCGTTTGATGAGGTGGGATGTCCTGATAAGGATCCTAAGCTGATCCAGTTCAGCTGTAACAACTGCCTGGAGGTGCTACAGAACGTATGTAAGACGTTTGATGTGGATTTCCAGATCATACAGTCCCAGGGTGTGAGGTATATAAAGATCGGTAGTTTCGGATCTGTTGTTTCACCTCCTGACGGTTCGTCTTATTTCGAGTGGGGACGTGGTAACGGCCTTTACTCTCTGAAAGAAAATAAGGTTGATGACCAGAGTGTGAAAACCAGGATCTGGGCTGAGGGTGGTACTCAAAATCTGCCTACAAACTATAGGGAGTACGCCCAAAGGCTCCAGCTTCCATATCCCCAGAGGCTGAATACCAGGCAGCATACCCTGTATGATGGTACTGTTGTGGCTGTAGGATCTATGACCATAGGTATTTCTGATGACAAGAAACGCTATGTAGAGGATTCTACGCTGTCTGATCTGATCGGTGTTGATGCAGAATCTAAGCTGTTTGACGATATTTATCCTACACGTACAGGCACGGTGTCTGCCATTGACGCAAACGATGTCTTTTCATTCTTCGATTCCAGCATGGATTTCGATCTTAACGAAAAGGTTGATGGAAACACAAAGTATCTTATAAACGGCACAAGCGCAAAGATTACGTTTGTCTCTGGTAAGCTGTCTGGGCAGCAGTTTGAGCTTTCTGCCTATAGCCACTCAACAAAGAAATTCACGCTTTTGCCATACCAGGATGAGCGTGGGCTGGTTCTTCCTACACAGGACAGTATAGCCTATCGTATAGCCGTTGGTGACAAATATAAGATCACTGACATTGTTATGCCAGATGCCATCATAGCGGCTGCGGAAGAGGATCTTTGGTTTGCAGCCTATGATTACCTCCTACAGGTCAGACAGCCCAGGGTACAGTACTCTCTTGTAATTGACCGTATGAGGTTGCTGGAGTATGCACCATCAGATTCACAGGCATTGTTTACTCCTGGTGACTATGTACCTGTGAAGGACACCAGGTTTGGTGTTCAGAAGAACATAAGGATCCAGAAGGTTGAGCGTAACCTGTTGCTGAAACATGACTATACGCTGACGATCTCAGATACAGCCACTATAGCACCGATCACCAAGGCAATCATTGAGCTTGAAAAGCATAATATGATCCTACAGTCAAACAACATGGTTGATCCTGTAAGAGCCAGGAGGTCGTGGCGTACTACAGAGGAACTGAGGCAGATGGTGTTTGATACTGATGGTTTCTTCGATATGGGAAACATCAGACCTGAGAGTGTTGATACCAACATGCTTACTGTCGGATCTAAGAGCCAGCAGTTCATACTTGAAGGTGTGCTCATTGAGCCTAACTACGGAAGCAATCCTAACAGGATCAAGGTATCTGCTGGAAAGCTGATCCATCTTACGATCTCTGAGAGTTCTTTCAGGACGTGGAACATGTCGGCATTAGATCTGACACTTGGGGAAACCTCAGGCTACTACATGTATGCAAAGTGTCAGAAAAACAGTCAGGCTGGTGTTTGGCTCATTACACAGACACAGTATAAGTTTGAGCCAGACAGCGATCAGAATAACTACTATTTCCAGGTAGGAATACTCGGATCCGTACATAATGATGACAGTTTCCGTGACTTCGTGACAACTTACGGTTTCACCAGGATCAACGGAAATACGATCACCACAGGAAAGATCTGCTCTACAGATGGAGGTACATACATTGACCTGGACGGTAACAAGTTTAGAATGGGTGATAATGACAGTTCTATAGACTACAATGTTTCAGGAGACCGCCAGATAACACTTAGGAATGTGATGCTGAAATCTGGATCTGGTGAGGTAGCTCCTATTGGTGTTTACCGTGGTCAGTATGATAGTGATACATTATACTATCCTGGTGATGAGGTATCATATACTGTAGGTACGGCTACCAGTAGGTATATGTTTATCGGTGACACTCCATCAAGAGGTATTTTGCCAACGAATACAACATACTGGGAGGTTACTATACGTGGTGTTAGCGGACAGTTTACAGAGTACCGCTATGCTGTCAACGGCTCCACGTCACAACCTCCATCCATTAACAACACAGCCAGGGAACCTTCTGGATGGAGTAAGACGGTTCCAACCGTTCAACCTCTGTATTATCTGTGGATGAGTATGGCTATCATCAACGGTGATGATACGCTTAGCCAGAACTGGTCAACACCTGTAAGACAGAATCCTTACGATGGTGTTGATGGAGCTAAGGGTGATAAGGGAGATAAGGGTGATACTGGTGCAACAGGAGCAACTGGAGCCACAGGCCCCCAGGGGCCAACAGGCCCACAAGGCCCCCAGGGGCCAACAGGTGCTACAGGAGCGAAAGGAGATCGTGGCCCAGCCGTTGTAAGTCGTGGAAATTATAGCAGCTCTGCGACCTATTACGGCACTTCATACAGGGTTGATGTCGTAAAATACAATGGATCCTGGTATGTAGCCCGTGCTGATGCTGGAACTTTTTCAAATAAGACACCTACAAACACATCATATTGGAACTCATTCGGTGCTCAGTTTGAAAGCGTAGCTACTGGGCTTCTGCTTGCTGATACGGCTTATGTAAGCAACCTAATAGCAGGAGCATTCAGGATTTATGACGGAAATAATGTAGCTCTTCGTGCTGGTTGTGACAATACAACTTATTTGGAGGCTTTGAGCGGTGGAAGCCTGAGGTGGCAGATGTATGCTAATGGTGGAATGGTCTATACAAGACATACGGATGGGACATGGAGTGCCGTTTGTAATCCAAGGGTGTTTAGTATTAATAATGGTGGATCAGGAACCGAAATAACATTAGACACATGGTATAATCCAATAATAAAAATAGGAAGATCAAGTGGTAGTATCACAATAGGTATCAATTCGTCAGGAAAGATCGAGATCATCCCAAGCTCCAAATCTGCATGGAAAACTTATGGTGGTGTTTCAACTTCAGGAGAGGTATATGTTGATGGTGACGGATTCCTGAAAATAAAGAACTGGTGATGATATGAAATGGAAGATAGTTTTTAACAGGTATATCCCTATCAAGGGTTATGTTGCACTGACACAGATACCTTTCATTTTTGTAAGGGAAAGTGCCAGGCATAAATATAATGATGTGGCAGATCGCCATGAGCGTATTCATGCCAGGCAGCAATTGGAGATAACACCTCTAATCTTTGATCTGCTATATGTCCTTTTCTATATCATAATGCTGATAAGGTATAGGGATAGGAGAGTGGCGTATATGAACAATCCCTTTGAGCGTGAGGCTTATGCCAACCAGGACAATGGCAGATACCTGTCAGGACGTTCCTGGTGCTCCTGGGTGAGGTATATCCGTAATCATAGTGAATAACTAATCATTAACCAGGTGAACGGATGGGTGGCTGGATCCATCTGCAAACCATACAAGAAAGGAGGTGAAAAGACGTAAAAAACTGGGAATGAAAGCATTTTTTAGTTTTTTAATGCTAAAAAAGTGTGTTTATTGAACACAAATTCGTATTTTTGCAGTTAGATAATTCAAATAAATATAGTTTTTATGGAAATGTATAGTCTTAGGATCCTTTCAAAAGGACAGATAACGGATCTTTCAAGTGGTTTTTCCCTGGGTGGTAAGCCTTTCTCGATTTTCGTCCGTTCTAAGATGCCATCTGATGTGTACTGGGGAGCTGGTGAGACAGTTTAATCATTTAAATATTTTGATAATATGGGACTTTTATTAGGTAGTGGCAATACAACGCCACAATATCCGTACAATCTTTGGTACGGTGTGCAAGGTGATCTTACAAGCCAGGATTATAAGCTTACCAGAGTTGGTAATCTGGATCTGCACAGATCTTTGCCGATCCAGAAGAAACTGAGGCGTTTTGTAGAGAATACGGACGGTTCTGTTAAGTACTACCTCCACTCAAACGACAGTAGGAAACGTGACGGTGGGGCTGCTGCTGTCATTGATGGATCTGCTGGAAACGTGATGCTGGAGAAGCCAGAGTATTACAAGCGTGTTGAGTTTGATGGCACAAAGTGGATCTATGCTATCTCTGAGTATGATCTGCCAGGCTTCGTGCTTTGTAGCAGAAAGACGATCTCACCCTGGTATGCCTCCTATAATGCCGCTGGAACACAGGTTATTTCTGGATGCTGGCTGACATGGAACGGTGACAATATAGCCAGGGATGCAGAAACTGATCTGCCTATATTCAGCTCTGGAGCACCAAGGGGCGGTAACGGTACAAACTGGGATGACACATACAGATCTCTGATCGGTATGGCAAAGACCAACGTAGCCAAAGCTGCTGTTCGTGCCCTTTGTGTAAACGGTACTCACATCGGAGCTGGAAGATGCTACAATGATATTGCATGGCTCCAGAGGATTGAGTATGCCTCACTTCACTGTCAGGACACCTACACTGAGACGCTGACAGCTGACGGTTTCCATCAGGGCGGTCTTGGTAGCGGATGTACTGTGGTTGGTGGTGAGTGGAATACCCACAACTCATATAATCCGTTTGTTCCATGTGGTGTAACGGCTACACTCGGTAACAATACAGGAAAGGTAACTTATAAGGTAAAGAACTGGGCAAACAGCGGTAATGATAAGGAAATTCAAGTCACTTCATATCGTGGTCTTGAAGCTCCCTTTGAGTACCTGACAATGCTTGCTGACGATCTGCTGGTATGGCACAAGACTGATAAGAGTGAGATCTATGTATGTGAGGATCCTACAAAGTTCACCTCTCCATCAGATAGTGCTGCTTCTGCTCCTAACGGCTATGAGCCTGTTGCTGAGGTTCCTCGCTCATCAGGTTATGGCCTGACGCTCTCTATCAACAGTAAGGGATGGGCATTCATTGACAAGATCGGTGGTGCTGAGAACAAAGGCGTGTGTGACTATTATTATTCACCCATCAACGGTGCTTCATTCTCTGCCTGGGGCTGGTATGGGGCTCTCCTTTCGTACACTGCGAATGGTGGGGCGGGTGCGGGGTTCGGCTCTCTGGATGCGCCTTATCGTTCCTCGTCTGCGCATGCGTCTGTTGGGTTCCGTCTGTGCCGTAATTGACGGACTGCAATTAACGGGGACGGGGCGAAACAATTTCGCCCTATCCCCTTTCTTTGGTTTTGAATGAGATCTTTGAAAAAATGATAAACGGTTTCAGGGATCAGGGGCTCTCCTTTCGAACAATGCGAATAATGGGGCGAATGCGGGGTTCGGCTATCTGAATGCGAATAATCGTTCCTCGAATGCGAATGCGAATATTGGGTTCCGTCTTTACCGTGGTTATCTAAGAAAACAAGAAATATGATAATTGTGATCCCTGAGACCCTACCACACAGGGGCTGCTGGCACTGCTGGCAGTTGGTAAAACAATAATTGTTTAAAATGGTGCGAGTAAGAAATTGAAAGCTCCTGATTAAAACAACGGCACACTTTATGGATAAGTCAGAGGTTGCAAAGGCGAATGATTTCAATCCTGCTGTCATGTACAGAGACTTTGATGATGTTGGATACTACATCGGTAATACAGGAAAAATCTACCTTTCCCAGGGAAAGAAGGTCAAGAATGTATATCCGCTGATCTACAGTACCGACAATATCATACGCTCACAGTACACGGCTCAGAAGGGTAAGAAGCAGAAGGGTGAGATTAAGGCGTTCAACGATGCCCTCAGTGACAGACTGCAGGAACTGTATGAGCTGTTATATGATGAGACGTATGTACCAGGTAAATACAGGACAAAGACGATCTATGAGCCAAAAGAGAGGCTGATAATGATCGCTCCATTCTTTCCTGACAGGATCATACATCATTGCATCATCAATGTGATGGGAACGTTCTGGTATCACATATTCATACAGAATACCTATGCCTGTATCAAGGGACGTGGTACGCACAAGTGTATGCAAGATGTTCACAAGGCACTTGTGACTGACAGGAACGGTACTAAGTACTGCCTGAAAATTGACATCCGAAAGTTCTACGACAACGTGGATCATGCTGTGCTCAAACAGATCATACGGTATGGTATCGCTGATGAGAGGCTGCTGAGGCTGTTGGATAAGATAATTGATAGTAACGGTAAGGATAAGGGACTGCCAATAGGCAACTTCACAAGCCAGTACATGGCTAACCTGTACCTGGCATATTTCGACCACTGGGTTAAGGAGTATCTGGGTGTGGAATACTACTACAGGTATATGGATGATATTGTGGTGTTGGCTGGTGATAAGGTTACATTGCATTTCATCCTGGATGCCTTTGCACTTTACCTGGGCACTGAGCTGAAAGTGGAGATCAAGGATAACTGGCAGATTTTCCCGATTGATGATCGTGGCATCGACTATGTGGGCTTTAAGCAGAATCACTATGGAATACTCCTGAGAAAGGGGATCCTGCTGAGGTTCTATAAGAAGCTGGAGGCTACAAAGGAGAAATACGACATCGTTAGTGAGGATGATATTAAGCACCTGTTTCCGTCTGAATATGGCTGGATAGTCAGATGTGATAAGGAGCACAGTGATTTTATTTTTAATAAATGTTTGAATTATGGAAAAGTTAAGTGTTTTGAGTATCGGGCTGCTGGCTAAGATAGACCAGAAGCCTCTGGTTATTGATGATCTCCATAACGGTCAGGGTACGTTCAACTATAACCACAACATCGTTGAGGTGATGGTGATCGAGGATTCTGAGGGTGGTATTACCGTTACAACCGATCCGAAGAAAGCCACTGGAACCATGTGGCAGTATAACAGTCTCAGGGTAGAGTACCCAAAGACACGTAAGAATATCTATGCTACCCTTCTGGAGGCTCGCTATCCCCAGGACATTCAGCAGAAGCTTGTGAATGACTACCAGGCAGCACAGATGGGGATCCTTGAAGATGAAGAGGCTGAAGCCGCTGTTGAGGCTTACACAGCTTTCCTCACAAACCGCAAGGCTATCAAGTCTATGGTGAAAGCGGATTGCATTGAGAACAATATCCCAGAGGATCTATGAATGACTATGTAGAGGACTTCTGTGACAGTGTGGAATCAAGCGATCTCTTCGACTGTGAGTTTACATCCATTGATGCCGTGATCAACCAGGTAACGGTGTTTACTGGGTGTGATCCTGACAGGCAGACAGAGAACGGTGTGAGGTGTCTGGTGGCCTATGGTGAGGGGGATGGAAGATCTGCTTTCTTCACTGAGAGCAAGAAACTGAAAGACGTATTCGCTGACCCCAAAAGACACTATCCTATGCGTGCTATCATAAAAGTCGTTAAGTATGGTACTATGTATGGCTTCAAGGTTTTCCCGCCTTCAACTGAAATAACGAGGGAGGATGAGAATAACCTGGAGGAATACAGAAAAAACAAATGGAAGAAAAGATGATACAGAATGGTTTAGATACAGCCAGGACGATTGGAGATGTGGGTATGATGGCCGTTACGGCTGCATTCTTCCTGGTACTGGCAGCTATGCTTATGATCGCCTGTTTCAAGTGGTTCAAATCCATCATTAACAATATGCTGGAAAAGAACTCTTCCATGATTGATGAGCTGCTGAAAGAGACACGAAGCCAGAACTCTATGCTGGCTGACATATC
>OCTX014536708.1_pt1 | contig 20014 bp, 14 predicted proteins | sample 1539691 | NCBI WGS metagenome assembly OCTX01 (sample SAMN02144231, study PRJEB22623) | gut metagenome | biome: sheep rumen | host: Ovis aries | place: New Zealand
CGAAGAGATAGAGCGCGACACCGGACTCTCGCAAGGCAATATCCGCATCATCGTGATGCGAACGAAAAAGAAACTGAAAGAACAATTTGATAAAATCTCAAAGACATGGACGAACTGAATCTGAAAACGTTGGAACAAATCCCCATACCGGAAGGTTTGGAGGAACGACTTTCGAAGAAGATTGATGAATGGGGAGCCCACCCCCAACCCCTCCCAAAGGGAGGGGAGTCGGTAGCTTCTCCTTTGAGAAGAGTCGTGCGCTACGTTGCTGCTGCCTGCCTTGCCCTTGTCTTCGGTGTGGGGATTCACTACCTGCAACGTGAAGAACTCCCCTCCTCTCGGGAGGGGCAGGGGGTGGGCTTTGCCGAACAGGACACTTACCAAGATCCTATAAAGGCACAACAGGAGGCCGAACGTGCGCTTAACATGCTGGCCATGAACCTGAACAAGGGCATGGGGCATCTGGAAAAGGCAAAAGCCCTGAGTGACAAGACGGAACAATCATTCTACGAGAAACTAAAAGTAATGAAATAACATGAAACAGATTATCATAAAAACCCTGCTCGGCATAGTGGTGGCCTTAGGCAGTCTCCATGCTAATGCCCAAGTGAAGGCATTCGAGAAATATGCCGACATGAAGAACGTGACCTACGTGTATATCTCGAAATACATGCTTGGCATGGCGGGCAAGATGGCCACACCCTCAGTACCTGGCGTAGATATCAAGACCCTGGCTGGCAAGCTGACGGGCATTCAGATTATCAGTACCGAGAACAAAGCAGCTCAGGCGAAACTGAAGAACGATGTCAAAGGCATTTTAGCACGCGACAAGTACGAGTTACTGATGCAGATGAACGAGGATGGCGACCGCGTGAACATCTACCATCATATAGCTAAACAGCAGTCGGCCGTGGTCATGCAGGTCGAAGACAATGAAGAAGTAACACTGATGGTATTCTCCGGTAAGTTCACATTGGAGGATGTGATGAAGATGGCGAAATAGACATTGATTTGTGCAGAGCCGTTGCACAAAGTGTGCAGAGTAGTTGCACAAAGTGTGCAGAGGCTCTGCACAAGTTGTGCAACGCATCTGCACTATGTGAACTAACAATCACTTATGCGTACCTTTGGATAAGGTACTTGCGTTCGACAAAACAAATTAAAACAAGTTTTATTTGGTTTTGTACTCACTTATGCGTACCTTTGAATAAGGTACTTGCGCTCGACTAAGCAAAAAAAAGCAAGCTTTCTTTTGCATTTGTGCTCGCTTATGCGTACCTTTGCAGCTGGAATATAAACGTTTATAACAGAAAATGGCATTAAAATGTGGTATTGTAGGACTCCCCAATGTGGGTAAGTCCACACTTTTCAACTGTCTGAGCAGTGCCAAGGCGCAGGCAGCCAACTTCCCCTTTTGTACGATAGAGCCCAATGTGGGTGTGATTACCGTTCCCGATGAGCGACTCACAAAGCTCGCAGAATTGGTTCATCCAGGCAGAATCGTTCCTGCAACCTGCGAGATCGTGGATATTGCCGGTCTGGTAAAGGGTGCTTCCAAAGGAGAAGGACTGGGTAATAAATTCTTGGGAAACATCCGTGAGACAGATGCCATCATCCATGTGCTCCGCTGCTTCGAGGATGAGAACATCACCCATGTAGATGGTACCATCAACCCCATCCGCGACAAAGGAATCATTGACACCGAGCTGCAGCTGAAGGACCTGGAAACCATTGAGAGCCGTTTGGCCAAGACCGAGAAAGCCGCTGCTGCCGGAAACAAAGAAGCCAAGGTGGAGGCATCGGTACTCAAAGCCTATAAGGAGGTGCTGGAACAGGGAAAGAACGCCCGTATCGTGGAGTTCGAGAGCAAGGATGAGCAGGATGCAGCCCGCAACCTCTTCCTCCTCACCGCCAAACCCGTGTTGTATGTCTGCAACGTGAGTGAAGCTGAAGCCAAATCAGGTAATGACTTTACCCGTCAGATCGAAGAATTGGCCAAGGAAGAAGGAGCCGAGTCGATGGTGATTGCCGCCAAGACCGAAGAGGACATCGCCGAGCTGGAGAGCTACGAAGACAAGCAGCTGTTCCTCGAGGAGCTGGGCTTGGAGGAGAGTGGTGTGAACCGACTCATCAAGAAGGCCTATTCCCTGTTGAATCTGGAAACCTTCATCACTGCCGGCGAGATGGAAGTGAAGGCCTGGACGTATAAGAAAGGCTGGAAGGCTCCGCAGTGTGCTGGTGTCATCCATACCGACTTCGAAAAGGGCTTTATCCGTGCAGAGGTCATCAAGTACGACGACTATATCCAATACGGCTCCGAGGCAGCTGTCCGTGAGGCAGGAAAGATGGGCATCGAGGGTAAGGACTATGTCGTTCAGGATGGTGACATCATGCACTTTAGATTCAACGTTTAGTTGGATGAAGGATGAAGGATGAAGGATGAAGGTTTGTTAGCTTATGGAAAGGTTTTACTTTAGGAAGTTAGATGTTTACCAGAATGCCAAAAAGCTTTCACACTATGTTTGCAGGTTGATCAAAAATTATCCTGCTGATGAACGATTCGATCTTTGCAGTCAACTGCGTAGAGCAGTGATGTCAGTTCCTATCAATATAGCAGAAGGATTTGGTAGGTTTTCATCCAAAGAAAAAGCCCATTTCATAGAAATAGCCTTCGGCTCATTGACAGAAGTCCTTTGCGAATTAGAATTATCATTAGATGAACACTACATTTCAGATGCTGAATTCGTAGAAGCTGAGAATCAAATCATACTTATTTCAAAACAACTTTCGCGACTCCGTTCTTCAATCATTAGCAATGGAGACTCTAACTTAAAATAAACAAATAATATGGAAGTAATAAGCCTTCATCTTTCATCTTTCATCCTTCATCCATTAATTATTAACTGGAACCCCTCACTGACCCTCGGTCCTTTCCGCTGGTACTCCCTGTGCTGGCTTATTGGCTTAGGATTAGCCTATTTCATTGTACGAAAGCTGTTCTATGAACAGAAGATTGCGGTGCGTACCATCACGAATGCCAAGGGTAAAAAAGAAGAAGAGAACGTGTTCGATCCTCTCTTCGTCTATTGCTTCTTAGGCATCCTCATCGGAGCCCGTTTGGGACATTGTCTGTTCTACCAGCCCGACTATTTCCTCAGTAGTGGCAAGCACATCGTGGAGATGCTGCTGCCCATTCATTTCCTCGCCGACGGCGGATGGAAGTTTACGGGATATGAGGGACTGGCCAGTCATGGCGGCACATTAGGTTTGATTATCGCCTTGATCCTCTATGTACGCTGGTCAAAGCTGAGCATCTGGACAGTGCTCGACAACATCGCCATTGCCACAGGTACCACCGCCTGTTTCATCCGCTTGGGAAACCTCATGAACTCAGAGATTATCGGTAAGCCCACCGATGTGCCCTGGGCCTTCATCTTCGAGCGTGTGGATATGATTCCAAGGCATCCCGGACAACTCTACGAAGCCATCGCCTACGCCATTCTCTTCTTCCTCATGTGGTATCTTTACAAGAAGAGTCGCAAGGGAATGTCTCAGAACCAGAAAGCCAGTCAGCAATGGACATCCGAAAGCAGGATCCCCCAAGTGGGCACCGGCTTCTATTTCGGTCTTTGTCTGACGTACATCTTCACCTTCCGCTTCTTCATTGAATACACCAAGGACGTACAGGAAGCCTTCGAGGAAGATATGATGTTCAACATGGGACAACTCCTCAGCATCCCTTTCATCATCATCGGAGTATGGTGCATGCTGAGAGCAAAGAAAAAATCCTAAATAATACAGAACATTAATACTATTTGGCTATTATATACTTTTAGACCCCATTTTTGATCAAGATCTACCTGGTTCAAATCATATACAGTTCCCCAAAAACAACTAAATTTGGAACACAAAGACTCAGAGACTCAGAGTTTTTTACTCCATTACTCTGTAACCCTATTCCTCTGTGTCTCTGCGTCTCTGTGTTTAAATAAAAATGCTATTATATAGACCCTATTCTTGATCAAGATCTACCTGGGTCAAATCATATATAGTTCCCTACTATTTTCCCTTCACTATCCGCTTGATGTCGTTGAGTTTGTTCAAGGCCTCAACGGGCGTGAGGTTGTTGATGTCGAGGTTCAGGATCTCATCACGTACCTGACAGAGCACGGGATCGTCTAACTGGAAGAACGAGAGCTGCATACCGTCGCGGCTTTGGTTGAGTGTTTCGGCAGAGGGCTTTCCAACGCTCCCTACCCCACTGTTGTCTGTCTCCAGCTGTTTCAAGATGGTATTGGCCCTTTTCACGATACTCTTCGGCATACCCGCAATCTGTGCCACATGGATACCGAACGAGTGTTCCGAGCCACCGCGAGTCAGTTTACGAAGGAAGATCACCTTGTTATCCACCTCCTTCACCGAGACATTGTAGTTCTTGATGCGCGAGAAATTCTTCTCCATCTCGTTCAGCTCATGATAATGTGTGGCAAAAAGCGTACGGGCTTGTGCCTTGGGATGCTCATGCAGGTATTCCACAATAGCCCAGGCGATACTGATACCATCGTAGGTGGAAGTGCCGCGCCCCAACTCATCGAAGAGCACCAACGACTTTGGAGTAACGTTGTTCAGGATATTCGCCGCCTCAGTCATCTCCACCATAAACGTGGATTCTCCCAAAGAAATGTTATCAGAGGCCCCTACCCTTGTGAAAATCTTGTCCACCAGACCGATTCTCGCGCTCTCTGCGGGCACGAAACAACCGATCTGGGCCAGTAGTACTATCAAGGCCGTTTGTCGCAGCAACGCCGATTTTCCAGCCATATTCGGACCCGTGATGATCATGATCTGCTGTTTCTGTGTATCGAGATAGATATCATTGGGCACATAGCGTTCCCCCAGGGGCAGCTCCGTTTCGATCACCGGATGTCGTCCCTGTTTGATGTCTATCACATCTGTATCGTCTATAACAGGTCGGATATATCCGTTCTCACTTGCCGTCTTGGCGAAGCTCAGTAAACAGTCAAGATGTGCAGTGAGGGTCGCATTGTTCTGAATGGCAGGAATAAACTCCTGCATGGCCATCACCAGCTCATTGAACAGACGTGTTTCCAATGACAGGATCTTATCCTCAGCACCTAGGATTTTCTCTTCGTATTCCTTCAGTTCCTGCGTAATATACCGCTCAGCCTGTGCCAAGGTCTGCTTACGGATCCATTCTGCAGGCACCTTGTCCTTATACGTGTTCCTCACCTCCAAATAGTAACCGAACACGTTGTTATATCCAATCTTCAGGGAGGCGATGCCCGTGGCCGACGTTTCCCGTTCCTGAATCTTCAGCAGGTAATCCTTTCCGCTGTAAGCGATATGGCGCAGTTCATCCAGCTCCTCACTCACCCCTTCTTTGATCACGCCCCCTTTGTTCACCAACTGGGGGGGCTCATCCTGTATCTCCTTCTCGATACGACTTACCAGAGCTGGACACAACTGGATGCTCTCCCCTATCCTATTCAGTTCTTGGTTCCCGGCTAAGAGACAAGCCTCCTTCACGGGTTTCAAGGCTTTCAATGCCACCTTCAGTGCCACGACTTCCCGAGGTGAAACCCTTCCTGTGGCCACCTTGGAGATGATACGTTCCAAGTCACCGATTCTTTGGAACTGCTCATTCACCAGTTCTTTGAAGTCAGGCTCACGGAAGAAATACTCCACCACGTCAAGACGTTTGTTGATGCGACCGACATCCTTCAACGGGAAAACCATCCAGCGCTTCAGCATGCGGGCTCCCATGGGAGACACCGTCTTGTCTATCACATCCAGCAGTGATTTCCCGTCCTCCTGCATCGGATAGACAAGCTCTAACGAGCGGACGGTGAACTTATCCAACCGTACATACCGCTCCTCCTCAATGCGCGACAAGGTGGTGATATGACCGATATTCGTATGCAGGGTGGCTTCCAAGTATTGAAGAATAGCACCGCTGGCGATGATTCCGCTATGGAGGTGATCCACGCCGAAGCCCTTTAGGTTCTTCACATCGAAATGTTTCAAGAGCTTCTGCTTGGACGTCTGATCCGTGAACACCCAGTCGTCTAACTCAAAGGTAAAATATTTCGTACCGAAATGACGCTCGAAGTCAGCCTTTCTGTTCCTTTCGAAAAGCACCTCCTTCGGCTGGAAATTTCCCAGGAGTTTCTCTACGTAGTCGTAGGTGCCCTCACTTGTCAGGAACTCACCCGTGGAGATATCCAAGAAGGCCACACCACAGGCAGATTTCCCGAAGTGGACGGCAGCTAAGAAGTTATTCTCCTTGTAGTTCAGTACGTTATCCGTCATGGCTACACCCGGTGTCACCAACTCGGTGATACCACGTTTCACCAGTTTCTTCGTCAGCTTCGGGTCTTCCAACTGATCACAGATGGCTACGCGTTTTCCTGCCCGTATCAGTTTGGGCAGGTAAGTATCAAGGGCATGATGGGGGAATCCAGCCATCTCATCCCCTTTCACACCGGCTCCATTGTTCCTGTGTGTCAAGGTGATGCCCAAGATCCCTGCTGCTTCCACAGCATCGTCGCAATAGGTCTCATAGAAGTCACCGCATCTGAAAAGCAGTAAGGCATCAGGATGCTTCGCCTTCAGATCGAAGAACTGCTTCATCATTGGAGTGAGTTCCTTCTCTTTCTTCGCCATTTGAATATCAATTAGGATTGCAAAATTAGCGGATTTCAGTGAGAAAGCCAAAAAAACGTCTCATATTTTTCCAATGTATTTCCTTTTTTCGTATTTTTGCAAAAACTAATAAAAGCTGATCATGAAAAGAAATCTTCTCCTTACTATTCTTCTAGTGTGTGTGATGGGCTGTATGGCAAAGAAACAGACATCCCTCGATGCGGCAAATGCCATCGTATTGAAGAGTAAATGCATCATATACCACCAGCAAACCATCTATTTAGGTGAAAAGAGCATCTTCATCAACGGAAATCTGAGTGATGAGGAGGCTGCCCGGTCACCCTATGTCTTCAACTCCTTCACCGAGGCCATGAAGCATCTGGTGGCAGGCACATCCGACCAAGACCGCATGAAGGTATATATAGCACCCTATGTCTATTGGGTGGATGATCCCGATGATCCGAAGGTGAGGGTAGGGGAGAGGGGAGGAGCTCCTATCGGCATGCATATCAACTGTCCTTATCTCACGCTGATTGGTCTCACTCCCAATCCCGAGAATGTTGTCCTTGCCTCCAACCGAGGTCAGCAACAGGGTGCCTACGGTAATTTCACCATGTTCTATTTCCACGGGGATGGCATCTCACTGAATAACCTGACGTTGGGCAACTACTGTAACATTGACTTGGTGTTTCCCCTGAAGCCCGAACTGAACAGGAAGAAACGCATGGAATCGATTACCCAGGCACAACTGGCCTTTGCCGACGGTGACCGTCTGGAAGCCCATCACTGTCGTTTTGTCAGTAGGTTGAATACCTGTCCGCTGAACGGTGGTAAGCGCACTTTCTTCGAACGTTGTCATTTTGAGAGTACCGATGATGCGATGTGTCCTACAGGAGTCTATCTGTCGTGTGACTTCGATTTCTATGGAAGCATGCCTTTCGGTCATACGGCGGAGACAGGAGCTGTCCTGCTCGACTGTGATTTCCATACCCGTTCATCAGATGTCAACACCCATCGTTCCACCCAGTATCTGATCAAATCCAGAGGACCGATCAGTATCATCGATTGCCGCTACCATACCCCCGAGGGCACCACACTGGCCTGGAAACCCTATCCGACACCCAGCCTACGATGCTATCAGGCCCATATCACACAGAACGGCAAGCCTGTGGTCTTACAAAGCAGTGAGCCACAAACAACCGTCTGCCTGGAGGGTAAACGACTCTTAGATGCGTATAAAATCACCCACCAAGGCAAGATTATCTACAACACCTACAACCTGTTGGGAGGCGATGATAACTGGGATCCCATGCACATCCAACCAACTATCGGCAGGATAGAGCAGGAAACGGGTAAAACCCTCCATCAACTGCCCACCTATCTGACCATTGAAGCCAGCGCAAATAGGGTAGAGGAGGGGAGAGAAGGTGTCAGCCTGAACAGCATAGCCAAACGATTCTGCGGCTATCCGGCAGAGGTTCCCACTTCCCGTTGGAGTCTTTCGCATCCTGACTATGCCCAATTCTCTGAAACCGATGATTCCGCCAACCGTCATCTCATCAGTATCAACACAAGTGATACCACCCGAACCGTCTATATCTCCACCGATACCGATGACGGACTCTCTGCCGGCTATGCCATCCAGGCAGCACCCCGTGTGCTACCTGCTCCGGAATTCATCCAAGAGCCGGTAATCAAGAACCATGGAAACGGGGTGTTATCGTTAGATTATGTCCTCGATTTAGGATCACGAGCCGACCAGTCGGTCATCACCTGGTACCGTTGCGACGATGCCAAGGGCTCGCACCCTGTAGCCGTTTCCATCTCAAGATGCAATCAGCCCGAACAAACCTACCAGCTGCAACCCTCTGATGCCAACCACTATATCATGGCCGTCATCGCACCCAGACATATCCGCTGTCTGCCGATTCCCGAAAAGGTGTTCCGCTCACCACAAGACATCCAGCAGACAGACTATGATTACTGTGCTACCAGTCTCGTTCCCATCTCGCCTAAAGATATTCCCGTCTCAACCATCTTCGAGACAGATTTCCAACATTTTCCTGCCTTTCCGCAACCCTTGGTGCAGGAAGGTTACTGGACCCTTGATGGATACAAACCTCTGGATACTGCCGAACATCCTTGGAATGTATCGGAAAACAACTGGGGCTATGGCACTGGTGAAGGAGGTGCAACAGGTATGGGGTTACTGCATTTAGCCCGCGGTGCACGGATGCTTTATACACCTGCCAAGGAAAATGTGCCTGATCAGGCCACTACCATGTCGGTCAGCTTACTGCTCGACCCCACCAAACAAGCAGGACAAGGCTTCGGCTCTCCTACAGGACAGTATTTCGATGTGATGATCCATTACGATACCCGTACCCTCAGCGGCTATGGCCTGCGCATCATCCGTACCACCAAATATGCCAATGCCGTGGATATGATGCTGATGAAATACGAGAACGGACAGTCGGCAGCGATCACAGAACCGATATCCACCACCTGCTTCCTCACCCATTGCGACATCCGTGTGTGGACTGATACTGAAGGAAACCTCCATGCCCATGTTTCCACCACCTCACCCCAACGGGTCAGCAACCTTGCCAAAGAAGTCAGTTTGTCTGCCAAGATTACTCCGCCAACGGCCTTCGGTTTCGGCTTACAGCACACAGGATCATCGGGTTCCAGTGCACTGATGCTACACCATCTGAAGATACAATGGGGTGGAAAATAGTCGTCAATCCCACTTTTTTCCCGTTTCATTCTTGAAATTCAATTAAATATCGTAACTTTGCATCCATTCTTTTAGACGAAATAATAACGATACGATAATGGAATACAATTTCAGAGACATTGAGAAGAAATGGCAGCAGCGATGGATTGATCAGAAAACCTATCGTGTGACCGAAGACAAAGACAAGAAGAAGTTTTACGTGCTCAACATGTTCCCGTATCCCAGTGGGGCGGGTTTGCATGTGGGACATCCTTTAGGATATATCGCCAGTGATATCTACGCCCGCTTCAAGCGTCAGCAGGGATACAACGTACTGAACCCGATGGGATACGATGCCTACGGACTACCCGCTGAGCAGTATGCCATCCAGACAGGACAGCATCCCGCCATCACCACCGAGGCGAACATCAAACGCTACCGCGAACAATTGGACAAGATCGGTTTCTGTTTCGACTGGGACCGTGAGGTACGTACCTGTGAGCCTGGTTATTACCATTGGACACAGTGGGCCTTCCAGAAGATGTTCAACTCCTTCTACTGTAATAAGTGTCAGAAGGCTATGCCCATTGAGAAGCTCATCGAGCGGTTCCAAACCAAAGGAACACTGAGCGATGATGGTGGACTGATCCAGGTGGCTTGCTCTGAAGAGCTTTCTTTCACTGCTGAGGAATGGAACAGCTGGGATGAAAAGAAACAGCAGGAGATCCTGATGAACTACCGTATTGCCTACTTGGGTGAGACGATGGTGAACTGGTGCGCTGGCTTAGGTACTGTATTGGCCAATGATGAGGTGGTTGACGGTGTGAGTGTGCGTGGTGGCTTCCCCGTTGTTCAGAAGAAGATGCGCCAGTGGTGCCTCCGCGTCTCTGCCTATGCTCAGCGACTGTTGGATGGTTTGGATACCATCGACTGGACCGACTCCCTGAAAGAAACCCAGCGCAACTGGATTGGTCGTTCTGAAGGAACGGAGATGGAATTCAGTGTTGCCGACTCTGATATCAAGTTCACGATCTTCACCACCCGTGCCGACACCATCTTCGGTGTGACCTTCATGGTCTTGGCACCCGAGAGTGAATTGGTTCAGCAGCTGACAACTTCTGAGCAGAAAGCAGCGGTGGAGGACTATCTCAATTACGTGAAGAAGCGCACGGAACGTGAGCGTCAGATGGATCACAAGGTTACGGGTGTCTTCTCTGGCTCGTATGCCATCAACCCATTGACAAACGAGAGGATTCCTATCTATATTGCCGAATATGTCTTGGCAGGATATGGTACTGGCGCCATCATGGCCGTACCTGCTCACGATAGTCGTGACTATGCCTTTGCCAAGCATTTCAACCTTCCCATCATCCCATTGATTGAGGGAGCTGATATCAGTGAGGAGAGCTTCGATGCCAAGGAAGGTATCGTCATGAACAGCTCCAACGGAGAGTTCTCCCTCAATGGTCTTACCGTGAAGGAAGCCATTCAGAAGACCAAGGAGTATGTCACGGAAAAGAAACTGGGTCGCGTGAAGGTCAACTATCGTCTGCGTGATGCGATCTTCTCTCGTCAGCGTTATTGGGGTGAGCCGTTCCCCGTGTATTACAAAGACAACATGCCTTATATGATTCCCGAGGAGTGTCTTCCCCTGGAATTGCCAGAGGTAAGTCAGTATAAGCCCACGGAAGACGGTCAGCCTCCTCTCGGTCATGCCACCAAGTGGGCATGGGATACCACCACCTGTTCCGTTGTCGATTGTGCCTCTATCGATAACAAGACGGTATTCCCCCTGGAATTGAACACCATGCCAGGCTTCGCGGGTTCCAGTGCCTATTATCTCCGCTACATGGATCCCCATAACGACAAGGCTTTGGTTGACAAAGAGATAGATGAGTATTGGCAGAACGTTGATCTCTATGTCGGTGGCACCGAGCATGCTACAGGTCACCTGATCTACTCCCGCTTCTGGAATAAGTTCCTCCATGACTACGGTTATAGCTGCAAGGAAGAGCCGTTCCAGAAACTGGTAAACCAGGGAATGATTCAGGGTCGTTCGAACTTTGTTTACCGTGACAATGTAGCTTCAAAGGAAAAGGGACACCCTGTCTTTGTAAGCTTTGGCTTGAGCAAGAACTATGAGGATGTGACTCCTATCCATGTGGATGTCAATATCGTCAGCAACGATATCCTTGACATCGAGGCCTTCAAGGCCTGGCGCCCTGAATACAATGATGCCGAGTTCGTTCTTGAAGACGGGAAGTATATCTGCGGCTGGGCTATCGAGAAGATGTCGAAGTCGATGTTCAACGTGGTGAACCCTGATATGATCGTGGAGAAATACGGTGCTGACACCCTTCGTCTGTATGAGATGTTCCTCGGTCCGGTAGAACAGAGTAAGCCTTGGGATACCAACGGTATCGACGGCTGTCACCGTTTCTTAAAGAAGTTCTGGAACCTGTATCAGGTGAACAGCGAGGAGATGAACAGCGAGCCCACTGCCGAGAATCTGAAGAGCTTGCATAAACTCATCAAGAAAGTATCGCAGGATATTCCGCAGTTCTCTTACAACACCAGCATCTCTGCTTTCATGATCTGCGTGAACGAGTTGCAACAGCAGAAATGCAAGAGCCGCGAAGTGTTGAAGACACTGGTGATCCTCATCGCGCCCTTTGCTCCTCACATCGCCGAGGAACTCTGGCAAACTTTAGGTGAGACTGGCAGTGTATGTGATGCCCCGTGGCCTGCATACGATGAGAAATACTTGGTGGAGAACACCGTGAAGTTAGGTGTGGCCTTCAATGGCAAGACCCGCTTTGAGATGTCGTTTGCCGCCGATGCCGACAACGCCACCATCCAACAGGCTGTCCTTGCCGATGAGAAAGCTGCCAAGTATCTCGAAGGCAAACAGGTAGTAAAGGTTATCATCGTCCCTAAGCGTATGGTGAATGTAGTAATCAAATAATGAATGACTGTTGATCATCAAATCATCTGGAATGAGGCTAAGGATTATATCTTTATAACCCTTGGCCTTATTTTGTATTCTTTCGGTTTCACCTTCTTCCTGATGCCATATGAAATCGTTACAGGAGGTGTTTCGGGTATTGGTGCCATTATCTATTATGCCACCAACTTTCCGATTTCCTATACCTTTTTTCTGGTGAATGCCGCCTTACTGGTTGTAGGATTGAAAATCCTGGGGTGGAAGTTCCTGATGAAAACCATCTATGCCATCCTGATGCTTACCGTCCTCCTCTGGCTGATGAAGGAGATAGCGCCTGTGGATGAGCAAGGTAATATGGTGAAGATTCTGGGTGAGGGCCAGAAATTCATGTCACTGATCATCGGCTGTATGATGACAGGCTCCGCATTGGCGATTGTCTTCTTAAACAACGGATCCACTGGCGGCAGTGACATCGTTGCTGCTTCCGTGAATAAATACTACAACTTCTCTTTAGGCACCGTACTGCTCTTCCTCGACTTTATCATTATCGGCAGCTGTCTCTTCATCCCGCAGTTCGGTACCCTTCTGGAACGTGCCTATATGGTGGTATTTGGTTTCTGTACCATGGTGATAGAGAACTACATGCTCGACTATATCTACAACCGTCAGCGACAGTCGGTGCAGTTTATGATCTTCTCCAAGAAATGGCAAGAGATAGCGAATGCCATCGGTACGAAGATGGATCATGGTGTAACGATCCTTGATGGTCATGGCTGGTACACCGGACAAGAGCGTAAGGTTCTTTGTATCCTTGCCAAGAAGAACGAGAGTGTCAACATCTTCCGAATCATCAAGATGATCGACCCCCATGCTTTCGTCTCGCAAAGTGCTGTCATCGGTGTCTTCGGTGAAGGGTTTGATGCCATCAAGGTTAAATAGGGAGCCCACCCCCAACCCTCCCAAGGGAGAGGGACAAATCCAAGTGAATAAACATTTCATAAAGTTCAAAGTTCAATGTTCAATGTTCAAAGATCAAAGATCAAAGTTCAAAGTTCATGAGAATCGTATTTGCAACAAACAATAAGAATAAGCTCAGCGAAATTCGCGAGATATTAGGAGATGGGGTAGAAGTGCTTTCATTAAAGGATATCGCCTGTGATGTGGATATCCCTGAGACCGCCGATACCTTGGAAGGAAATGCCCTTCAGAAGGCGCAGTATATCTACGACCACTATGGCATCAGCTGTTTTGCGGATGATACGGGTCTTGAGGTTGAGGCATTGAACGGAGCTCCTGGTATCTACTCTGCAAGATATGCCAGTTTACTCAATGAGGGTAATGAAGCAAGTGAAACAGGTAATAACAACACTCCATCTTTTGCCAGCCACGACTCCGAGGCAAACATGGCCCGTCTATTGAAAGAGTTGAAAAACACAGACAACCGCAAGGCCAGGTTTCGCACAGTGATCGCCTTGATAGAAATCATAGACAATGAACCGAAGGTGCATCTCTTTGAAGGAATCGTCAACGGTTCCATCATCTGTGAGAAAAGGGGAACGGCAGGCTTCGGCTACGACCCCATCTTCCAGCCCGATGGTTATCACCAAACCTTTGCGGAGTTAGGCATGGACATCAAAAACCAGATTTCCCATCGTGCACGGGCCGTCAGGCAATTAGCAGATTACCTGCTTTCACAAACTCATGAATAAGAACCAGATCTCTATCCTCCTGCCTACATTCAACTGTAGTTGTAAAGAGTTGGTGAACTCCTTACAGCAGCAGTGTGCCGACAGGGTGGAATATGAGATCATCGTAGCCGACGATGGTTCTACAGAAAAACGGTGGATCGAGGAGAACAAAGTCATCGAATCATTACCACACGTCAGCTATCTCGTTCGCCATGAGAATGTGGGCAGAGCTGCCATCCGCAATTTTCTCGCACGTCAGGCACACTATCCCTGGCTCCTCTTCATCGATGGAGATATCTCCTTAGACAATCCCCACTTCATCCAAAACTATATACAGAGTAGGGGAGAGGTGGTAGTAGGCGGTCTTACCATCGGTGGAGATCCCCACCAATGGGGGAACAACCTGCGCTACCGCTATGAGAAAGCCTGTGAAGAGGCACACAACGCGGAAAACAGACAGACAAAGGCTCATCAGGAGTTCCGTACCACCAATTTCCTAATTCACCGTGACATCCTGCTGCAACATTCCTTTGATGAACAGTTCCACTATTATGGCTACGAGGATGTGCTCTTTGGGAAAGAACTGCAAAACAGCGGGATTACCATCCAGCATATCAACAATCCCGTACTCTTGGACGACTACGAAAACAATACGCTGTTTCTGGAGAAAACAGAAGAAGCCCTCAGAACGCTCTACACCTTCCGTCAGCAACTGAGTGGATACTCCACCCTGCTTCGTCATGTAAAGCGCTTAGAACGCCTGAAAATGCTCCCTTTGGTTAATTTTTCATATAAGATGACTGCTAAAGGCATCAAGCGACAGCTGCAAGGCAATAATCCGAAGGTTTTTCTGTTTACTATATACAAGCTTATGTATTTCGTTCACCTCATCAAACAGCAGAAAACATGAAGAAAAAGATCGTGTTGGTTCTTCTTTTCCTCTCTGCCCTCATGGCACAGGCTGCCACGATAGGACAATGGAATGTCTATCCCGCCTATTCCGTCATCACCGACATCGAACCGGCTGGGAATATCATCTACGTGCTTAGTTCCAAAAACCTCTTCTCCTACAATGTTCATGATGAGAGCGTACAGACCTATGGAAAGAATCACGGACTGAGCGGTGCTGATATTTCATTTATCAACTGGAACCCCACTGCCAAGCGACTGATGGTGGTGTATAGCAACTACAATATCGACTTCATCGACAATGATGGGAATTGCGAGAATCTTTCCGATTATTACACCAAGAGCACCTCACTCGACAAAACCATCAACCGGGTGAAGATATTTGATCAATATGCTTACCTCTGCACCACCTTCGGACTGGTAAAGGTGAATGTACAAAAAGGGGAGATTTCCGATACCTACAATATCGGTCAGAACATCGAAGACATGACCCTTGTCGGCAATACCCTCTATGCTGCCGTGAAAAACTCAAATAATGTCTTTCAGGGCTCCCTGAACGACAACCTGTTGGATAAGAGTAACTGGACCCGTTACGAGGGTGCCAAAAAAGACCTTCCCTTCACTGTGGAGGGGAAAACGATCACGTCCTCGTCGGTGGTGGTCTATGACAACACTAACCGATGCTATTGGTCGAACGATGCTGACGGGAACCTACAGGCCTATACGCTGAACGATGACAAGGAACAGACCATCCTCCACAGTGGGATCCATCCCGACGGTCCATCCTCTAACTTCTTCTATTTCATGAAAGTGTTCAACAACAAACTGTATGGGGTGCCTGGCGGATGGTCGTATGTGGACAAATTCTTCCGTCCAGGATACGTGCAGATCCTTGATGAAGAAGGAAACTGGACGGTCTATGGAAAAGATATCAAACCCTCATTTGGCATCAATTTTCAAGATGTTTCAAGTGTGGCTGTTGATCCGAAAGATCCTACCCATTTCTTCATTGGTACGGGAGGAACTGGAATGTATGAGTTCAAAGATGGGGAAGTAGTGAATAACTTCTCCCATGGTAACAGCGATGGCGCTATCCAGTCAACCATTATCCGAATGATCAATGGAGAAGCCGTACCCAATCAGAACTACGTGAGAGCCGATGGCGTATGGTTCGATCCTGATGGAAACCTCTGGTTCATCAACAGCAACTCCATTCATCCTGTTATAGAATTCACTGCCGATCGCCAATGGCTGACATTCAATAACGAAGAGATGATGAACATGGATACCGGCAAAGGGTATAACATGCTCACTCGAAGCTATTTAGACAGTAAAAGAAGACTGTGGTTCGTCAATGATATCGGTACTCATCCCGCCCTGTTCTGCTTCGACACAGTGAATAAGACGGCCAAACAATTCAACGATTTCAAGAACCAGGATGGTACAACCTTCACAATCTACCGCGTACCGAATGTAGGAGAGGATAAGAGCGGGAATATCTGGCTGTGTACCGAAATCGGTCCTTTGATGCTCACAGAGGAACAGATTGCCGACCCCACCTTGGGATTCACACAAGTGAAGGTACCCCGCAACGATGGTACCAATCTCGCCGACTACCTGCTAAATGGTTTGTTTGTTACTTGTATGACCACCGATGGGGCAGGGCGCAAATGGTTCGGTACAGGCAGTGATGGTGTCTATCTCATTAGTGAAGATAACAACACACAAGTCTATCACTTCACTGAAACCAACAGTAACCTGCTCTCCAACAACATTGAAAGTATCGCCGTGAACGACAAGACCGGTGAGGTATTCTTTGGCACGAACAAAGGACTCTGCTCCTTCATGAGTGATGCCACGGCAACAGCCGAGGAGATGACCAGCGATCAGGTATATGCCTATCCCAATCCCGTACGACCCGATTATACGGGTCTCATCACCATTACGGGTCTTACCTATCAGGCTGATGTGAAAATTCTCACTGCCAACGGCACCTTGGTAAAAGAGGGACGCAGTACGGGCGGCATCTTCACCTGGGATGGTACCGACATGAAAGGGAAGCGTGTAGCCAGCGGAGTCTATATGGTGAATACAGCCACCAACGAGGGAAAGAAAGGTACCGTGTGCAAGATTGCCATCATCCGGTAAGCTTAGGGTCGAATTTACAATCCAGCCTAAGGGGGAATCATGGCTTACCAGTAAAAGAAAATCCTGCAAGAACTTTTCAGCAGCTTGCAGGATTTGATTTTTTGATAGTACCCAGAGCCGGGGTCGAACCGGCACGGGTTGCCCCACTGGTGTTTGAGACCAGCGCGTCTACCGATTCCGCCATCTGGGCATCATTGCTTCACGACACGTTGGGTGTTAAGCGGGTGCAAAGATACACATATTTTTCGAAATGACAAACTTTTCGGGCAAAATGTTTTTTGCAGCCATAAAAAAAGGCTGCTTAGTAGCAGCCTCAAAGTACATGAAGGATACGCTCGTGTTACGTACTGCCTAATCCTGCGCCCCAAAGGCGGCAGCCTCGGCAGCAGCAATAATCTCCTCGCGTGACTGTGCTGCAGCGGAGATATCCGAGAGATCAAACTCATCGGCGGATGCCGTCTGCTTCCGGTCCATTTTCCGTGCATCCGGACGCATATAAGCCTCATCAGTACCATCGAAACGCTCCAGGCGCTCCACGGTCTGTCCTTTCTTTTTCGGCTCGGGCATGGGATGCGGTGCAGAGTCTTGAATGAAATCTGACGGATTCTCCTTCGTGTCGGGTACTGCAGTAGTGGGCATCTCCTCCATCTTGGTACGTGATGCCTTGGCAGCAAACACTGCATCAATGAACTGCGGCTCTTTGCGAAGGCGCTGAAGCGTGAGCTTACTGGCCATCTGCTGCGACTCCTTCTTGCTGTAACCCTCACCTTTCTCGCCGGCTACACCTTCGAGCATCACCCTATAGACAAATTTCGGACTCCCCTTTTCGTCCTTTCCCTCTTTGTCGAGCTTGAAATCTAGTCGGACGCGGTTTTTCTGACTCCATTCAATGAGTTTCGACTTGAAATTCACCTCCTTGTAGGCCACCTTGTCGATGTTGAGCAACTCTTTCAGGATGCGCTTCTCCATGAAACGCATGCAAGCCCCGTAACCCCTGTCGAGATAGATAGCCCCGACCAGTGCCTCGAACGCATTTCCTCCCATATAGCTATTATGAGAGGAAGTGTGCCCAGTGGACTTGACAAGGTTATTGATTCCCATCTCCTGAGCCAAGCGACCTAAGGTTTCGCGCTGCACAATCTTCGAACGGGTGTTCGTGAGGAAACCTTCTCGCTTTCCTTCGAAGTGGCGGAAGACAATATCCCCCACTACGGCATCGAGCACGGCGTCACCCAGAAACTCCAGTCGTTCGTTGTTCATCGGACGTCCCTTCTCGTTACGTTGTGCCATGCTTTTATGAAGCAGAGCCTGTTTGTAATAGGAGATGTTACGGGGATAGAATCCGATGATGTCGTATAAAGACGAATAAAGCTCCTTCTCCTTTCGGAAAGGGAGCTTTATTCTATCAATCAAAGAACTAACAATCAAAGAACTAATCTGCATATTTCTTGAAGATTACGCAGGCATTGTGACCACCGAAGCCAAAGGTGTTACTCATGGCGGCACGTACCTCACGTTTCTGTGGTTGGTTGAATGTGAAGTTCAGATTGTAGTCGATCTCCTCATCCTTGTCATCCTCATCGTGGTTGATGGTAGGCGGCACAATATCGTTCTGCACGCTGAGCACAGCAACCATAGCCTCCACAGCACCTGCAGCACCCAGGAGATGACCCGTCATCGACTTGGTGGAACTGATGTTGAGCTTGTAGGCAGCATCACCGAACACCTCCTTGATGGCCTTGGCCTCGGAGAGGTCACCCACATGAGTGGATGTGCCATGCACATTGATATAATCGATATCCTCAGGATTCAGCTGTGCATCGTCAAGAGCAGCCTGCATCACGAGCTTGGCACCCAAGCCCTCAGGATGACTGGCGGTGATGTGATAAGCGTCGGCACTCATGCCCTCGCCTGCCATCTCAGCATAGATCTTCGCCCCGCGAGCCTTGGCATGCTCCAGCTCCTCGAGAATCAGACAGCCTGCACCTTCGGCCATCACGAAACCGTCGCGACTGGCACTGAAAGGACGACTGGCTTTCTCGGGCTCATCGTTGCGGGTGGAGAGAGCCTTCATGGCATTGAAGCCACCTACGCCACACATACAAATGGCGCTCTCAGCACCTCCAGCTACGATGACGTTTGCCTTACCCAGACGAATCTGATTGAAGGCATCAGCCAAAGCATTGCTGGAAGAAGCACAAGCACTGGTTGTGGTATAGTTGGGTCCGTGGAATCCAAAATGGATGCTGATATGTCCGGCAGCGATGTCACTGATCATCTTCGGGATAAAGAAAGGGCTGAACTTCGGTCCCTGATCCTGGTGCTGACCATAATAGCTCACCTCATCCTCGAATGTGCGGATACCACCGATGCCCACACCATAGATCACACCGATGCGATTTTTATCTTCCTTCTCTAAATCCAAGCCACTGTCTTTCACTCCCTGGATGGCACTGATCATAGCCAGTTGGGTGTAACGGTCGAGCTTGCGAGCTTCCTTACGGTCGATATACTCATTGATATCGAGGTTCTTCACCTCGCAGGCAAAGTGGGTCTTGCATAAAGAGCTGTCGAATTGGGTAATAGGAGCAGCACCGCTTACACCAGCCAGCAGGTTCTTCCAAGTCTCCTCGGGAGAATTACCTACAGGAGTGACAGCACCCAGTCCTGTTACCACTACTCTTTTTAATTCCATATAATAAAAATTGAAGCTTTGAAGAATTGAAGAATTGGAAACTAAGAATTCAAGTACTGGAAACTAAATAATTGAAGAATTGAAAATGAATCCGTTCAAAACCAGAACTTCAACTTTTCAATTCTTCAATTCTTCAATCTTATGTAATTTATTTGGCGTTCTCCTCGATATACTTGATGGCATCACCTACAGTACCAATGGTCTCGGCTTTGTCATCGGGAATAGAGATGTTGAATTCCTTCTCGAACTCC
>OCTX012213079.1_pt1 | contig 20009 bp, 13 predicted proteins | sample 1539691 | NCBI WGS metagenome assembly OCTX01 (sample SAMN02144231, study PRJEB22623) | gut metagenome | biome: sheep rumen | host: Ovis aries | place: New Zealand
ATGCGCTTGAAAACTCTAATTATCTGATCGTCATATGCTCTCATAACACTAGAAAGTCTGAGTGGGTCAAAAGAGAAATCCAGTATTTCCTGAAATATCATTCCAGACGCCAGATCCTTGCTGTTCTTGCGGAAGGTGAACCAACTGACGTGCTTCCTGAAGAGCTTCTTCGTGAGGAGGTCCGTGTTGTTCGCCCGGATGGGACGGAATCCATTATTCTTCATGAGAAAGAACCTCTTTGCGCGGATTTCAGACAATCCATGCATAAAGCTGATAAAGATGAACTGCCTCGTCTTGCGTCTGCTTTGATCGGATGTTCTTATGATGAACTGATGAATAGAAGACGTGCTTATCAGATGCAGAGAATAACTGCGCTTAGTCTTGCATTTGTTACTCTTGCTTTTAGTGTCTTGTTATATCAGATTTGGAACCGTTCGAGATTACAGAAGAGTTATCGGGATACACTTCGTAATCAGGCTATATATCGTGCTAATGAATCTGAGAATTTTCTTGAACAGGAAAAACGTATAGATGCTATTCAGATGGCACTTGCAGCTCTGCCATCAGAGGATAATGACCGCCCGGTTACATCTGAAGCTGTTCGCGCGCTTACAGATGCGACTTTGGCATATAAGCCTCTGATGGGCTCAAGTATAGAGTCGGTATGGAATTATAAGATGCCGACCTCGATTGGATTCATGGATCTATCACCGGAGAGAACGTCATTTGCCGCAATAGATCAGACCGGACTTCTGAATGTATGGAGAACAGAGGATCATAAACTGATTCTTGAAAAGTCATTTTCCGGAAAAGATGTTGTTTTTCTTGATTATCTGAAAGATGATCTTCTCCTTGTCGTAACGGCTTATGAAGCATATATGTATCGACCATCTACAGGGGATCTGGCATGGAGTTTCCCTTTAGAGGATGGACTAGCTTTTAAAGGCCATTTTGCATTGCTTCGTGTTGAATCTGATGATTCGTTTTTTCTTCTTACGAATAGGGACCAGCTATATCATATTTCTTCTGAAGATGGAACACTTTTAGATTCGTATAAAATACCATCTAACATCGACAATAAATACTTTTCGAGCGAAGGATATGCTGTTTCACCGGATGGCACGAAAATTGCTCTCTTCTTTGAACTCGATTTGTCGTCGAATGTCGGAATATACGATCTTTCTGATGGTTCCATTAAATTGTGTCCTGTTAAAGGAACTTCTTTTCGTAACATGAAATGGGCGGACAATGAAACAGTCATTGTTGTCGGATATGATGTATTTTCTTCGAATAATCTTCTTCGCACTGATAGAATAATCGTTCAGCCACATTCTGATGATGTAACTTGCATCGACGTTCCTTCTATGACTGAGAGATGGAGTCGTGATTGTAAATACAATGTTTCGCTATCTTATTCTGAAATCCTTAATCTCCCCGCAAGAAATGCGGTCGCATATAGCACCGGTGATGTGATTGAGATCTACGATACTAAAACCGGAGATGTGCTCGGATCATATCAAGTACAGCAATTGATTGCAGATATAAGTGATAATGATGGTGATGGTGTACCGACATTTGTTACTGAGTCAGGAGCTCTTGGTATACCTGTTGATTCTATGAGTCCAAATACGGTGACGTACACAATTGAGTTTGTAAATAAAATAGACAAGGCTTTGATTGGAAATGGAGTATATGTTCTACAGAAAAATGCTTCTGAAGTCATCTTTTATGATACATATGTAATGGATGATGAGTGGACGGATATGAATCCGGATACTGTAGTTCAAGAGCCGCAACAGTATCTTCTTGACGATGATTATCTAGTCGTATTATCTCAATTTGACGGAATCCCCGAAATATTAGCATATGATGCCGACAAGAAAACACTCTTGCTTGACATCAAAATTGAAGAGGCCAAATCTTCTAGTGCTAAACTCCTTCAAGTTGCTGATGATGTTCTTTATATATCTGTAGTCAATCAAGAGAGTGGTATTTCCATCTATAGAATTTCTTTGAAAGATGGCAGCCGTGAAGAAATTTATAACATATCCAGTCCGTACTATATAAATCAATTCTGCGTCTCAATGACGAACGACTATCTGACGTATGTCTACCGCGATAAAGAAAAAAATCTTGACCGCATCGGTTTTTACAATGTTCGCAGCGGCGAGACGAAATTATTCGATTTCCCTAAAGATGATCCTGAACGCATTAGTGTGCCCGTTTATTATCCCGAACTGAAGGAGATAGTTGTCAGCGACAAGGAGGATGTTTTTGTAATCAATGTCGAGAGTAATGATATAAAACAATTACGTCTTTCATCCAATTGGAGTGGAGCAAATGTTGTTGAGCATAATAAAGAGGGAAACAGATGGATAATTGCGGATCTGACTCATGTTTTGGTCTTTGATTCTGACTGGAATCAGGAAATGGATCTTCAGACGAATGGCCGCGCAGCTGTTGGTGCCGCTTTCTATAAAGAAGGAACGTCTTCTGAGCAGATACTTGTTGTGTTTGATGATGGTTCCTTCTACCGGTATGATGGTGAAACTGGCGATTTTATCGGAAAAACGGAAGTCGAAATGTATTATAACACTTTCAAGGAAGCGACTCTTACGATCGATGAGGAACAGGGTCTGATCTTTATCCAAACCGGTAATATCACAGATCTCCTCGAGACGGAATCCTGGGTGGAAGTTGCTGTAGTATGGAATTCCTTGGGATACCATAAACCAACAGATACTTTCTTTGCATTCAGCTTCACAGGAGCCGTTGACTTTCATATCGGATATTTCAGGCATTATACATTACAGGAACTTAAGGATAAAGCATACAGGATCCTGAAAGGTTCGGAAATGTCTGAAGAGCAGAAAATGAGGTATGGTATCAGCTGATAGTTTCCACCTGCTTATAAAGCAGTGGGAATAATTGCTTCTTTATAATATAGATGTCATGCTCATCCTCTTCACGAACGGCGATATAATCACCGACGTTCCCGAGATAGTATTTTTCTTCGTCCCACTGTGTAAAGAGCTTCACACTGCGATCGAGAGGCTTTGCGTAGATCAGTCCGCCACCACTGCTGACCACTGCCTGCGCATACTGCATGACGTCGATCCTCTGACCGGTAGCGAGATTTTTGATACTTGGCGAGTACTCGACTTTTCTTGAGTAAGGGCGATGAAGTTCCGAATATCTGGAACGGATCTTTTCTTCATTTGTCGGATAGACTTCACCTTCGATGCCGACCATGAGGTAACTATCGTCCTCTACATTAATTACAACATCACCTTCAAGAGTTCGGATCTCAATCTGTGTCTTGGCAGGGAAGAGGTCAGCAAGACGCACAATACCGACTTCCTGAGGAAGTTTCTCGTAAAGGGGCATTGAAGATGTGTCCAGTACGGTATCTTTGGTATAAAGTATCGTGAACATATCGAAGTATTCTTTCATACGCTCCTTCAAAAGTTCGGAAGGATCTTTATCCAGTTTCTCCGGACGAAGGGAACCGCCGGCCTTTAAAATATGACCGCCGCCGCCGCCAAGGCCATCCGCTAGAAAAGCAGCCAGTTCATTGGCGTGAACTTCTTTCGTACAGCTTCTTACTGAAAATTTGATCTCGTACTGGCTGACAAAATATGCCAGGCATACATCAACTTTATCTGTCTCAAGGGAAAAATCTGAAATAACGCCGAGAATGTTCGGATCACATGGTTCGGCCTGAAGGATCAGATAATTGTGATCTTCGAAGAATTCGAAATCCAGGATCGCTTTACCGGTGATCTTTAATTCGGAAAGAGATATGTTGGCATTACTCATTTTAGTAATCAGACTGCGCTGAATGCCGGAATTTAAAGAATCGATCATATCACGGTCGAGTGGGTGGGACACTTCGGAAAGACGGTTAGTGTCTGAATACAGACCGTAATAGAGCGCGGTAGCTAAGTTCTTGTCCTCGCACACATCCAGTCCCTCAGAACGGATCAGATCCCAGACAACTGTCGCGCAGCTGCCGATGTTGCTTCTGATCTCGGCAAGTTCGGGAAGGGCGACAGTAAGCTGATGGTGATCGATGATAGCTATATTCTTCGCCCTTGTCTTCGTAACATTCCGCTGCCCGTACTGACAGTCCACAGTGATGAGAAGCTCCGGCTCTTCTTCGAAACCGGGTTCATATGACACAGGGATCGAAAGCTCCGTAAGCATGATCACAAGGTTGCTTTTCTGAAGTTTGTTATTACCGCGATAGATGAAACGCACCTGTTTCCCATGCTTGGCGAAGTACCAGTGAAGTGCCATGCCGCTGGCTAGAGCGTCCGCATCCGGATTGTCATGGCACTGGATCACGATGTCGTTATACGGTAAAAGATCAGAAAGTCTCATAGCTTTGCTCCTGTGTTATATATCCTAACTATTCTACCATTCTCTTTCTGTAAAAGGAAATGCGAAAGGAAATAGAAATTCACTATTGACACGGTTCGGGACTATCAGTATAATAATTCATGCTTTCAAAGCCATGCGGCGGTGGCGGAATTGGCAGACGCGCACGTTTGAGGGGCGTGTGGGCGACCATACGGGTTCAAGTCCCGTTCGCCGCACCAGAATAAGGACTATCTCAGGTTACTGAATAGTCCTTTTTCTATTTCTTCGGAAAACAAATCCTGCAGTCTCCGGATCCTCCTTAACATTGATTTGAAAATTTTATGAGAGTATAATTTTTTTAGGTTTGAAAGGGGATGTTGATCCCAAAGGAGGATAAAAAATGGGGCATAGATTTAAGAGAATATCCAGTTTGGTTTTGTCTTTCTCAATGCTTGTTTCGCTTGGCGCATGCGCTTCTTCAAAAGAAAAACAAGAAGAAAAAAACTGTATCACGGTTGCTAATACATTCCTTGACGCTTCTGTGAATCTGGATTCGAAAACTATAAAGAAACTGGATAAAGAACTGGGTGTTGGAAAACAATTTGTAACCGAGCTTAAAGAAATTGCCGGAAATAAATATGTAAAAGCGGTTATGGAAAAGGCATCTTATGAGATCGATGAGAAGTCTGTGGAAGAGTCGAAGAAAAAGGCTTCCTGCTCGGTCATTGTTACGATGCCTGACTATGAGAGGGCATTCGATGATGCAGAGAGTTTCGATGATTTTAAAGATAACATAGCTGCACAAAAGGAGAAGAAATATATCGTCCGCGATGATCTTGAACTGGAGTTTAAGATCAAAGACGGTGAGTACTCCATGGATAGTGAAACGGCAGGAGATTTTATCGAAGATCTCTACGATGATATGCTTGAAAGAATCACTGACTTCCAGGGAATGATCGAAAATTATACGGATTCTAATACTATTCCTACAACTACGGAATTACCTGCAACAACAACTGAAGAACCTACCACAACGACAACAGAGCCTACTTTTGATGACGGTGTAACGACACAAAAAGAAAGCTATGGCACCGGCTCGATCGAGATCAAACTATATACGATGAGTCCTGAAGTCGCGGGTATGGTCAAAGTGTTCATGACCAATAATCCGGATATGTCAGCAAAATACACAGTTACAGCAATGATCTGCCAAAACACGGATAAGGCATATGAGACAAGGTTAAATGCTGCGCTCACGGCCGGTGGTGCCGGAGCTCCTGACATTTATGTTGCCGAGTCTGATTATATTCTTCCGTATACCAAAGGCGCATTCGCCCAGTATGCGGCTCCTTATTCTGATTTCATAGATGATCTTTCCGGAAAAATGAATAATGCCGAGTTAGCTAAGTACACGGTCGAGCTTGGTATGAATAATGATGGGAAAACTGTAGCACTTGCATATCAGAACACCGGTGGAGCGATGATCTACTCCGCATCTATCGCTAAAGACGTCTTCGGAACAGAGGATCCTGCTGTAGTGCAGGATGCTGTTGGTGGAGGAACCGGAAACTGGAATAAGTTTTTGGAAGCGTGCAAAAAACTGAATCAGAAAGGGTATGCAGCTGTTGCAGATATAGACGATATATGGAATGTCTGCTCGAGAGGAGCAAATACGCCGTGGGTCGTTGATGGCGCGCTGAATATCGATCCTGTAAAAGATGAATATTTTGATGTCGCGAAGCAAATAATCGGGAATAACTGGTCCAATGAGACAGGAATGTGGTCTACGGACTGGAATGATGCTATGGACGGAAAGTCCAAAGACCCGAAAACCGGTCAGATCCGTAAAGTGTTTGCATTCTTCGGACCGGCATGGCTCATAAATTATAGTATGGCCTATAATGCGGGAAGTACCAGAGGTGACTGGCGTGTTTGTCAGTCTCCGGTAAGCTTCTGGTGGGGAGGCTCTTGGATCTTCGCCAATAAAGACAGTGTCGTTGACGCTGATAAAAAAGAGTTCATTTCCCGCTTCTTTGAGTGGGTTACTCTGGATACCTCGGACACAGGTCTGCAGTATATGTGGGCTGCCGGTCTATTAAATGATGCAGGAACAAAGGATACAGTTTCATCGGCTAAGGTTCTGTCCATGGTTGATGGCAGTATGGATTTCCTTGGAGGACAGAATGCGTTCCCGATCTTTTTAGAAGCGGGCAATGGTGCATCTTCCTCCGATGTTACTGAGTATGATGCAGTTCTTAATTCCGAGTTTGCGTACCAGGCGGAAAGCTTTGCCCTTGGCAAGACAAAGGATCAAGCTATCGCGGATTTCAAGGAAGTTTGTGCTTCAATGGGAATACGTGTCTGAGACATTGTTTTAGTAAAGGAGAGTGTTTATGAAAAATATAGTCAAATTAGTCAGTGCTATTCTTTCCGGTGTTCTGGTGCTGTCACTGGCCGGTTGCAAATCCGGTTCGGATAATAAGAAGGTAGTTAAAGAAGCAGAGGCTGTGCTGGAAGAACTCACATCCTTAGACTATAAGGGCATGAAAGAACGGGATGCGTACAGTAAACAATATATCAATATCGTTAAACAGATCTCCAAGGATGAGATGAACGAATTGCTATGGAGTAAAGCGATAATAACTGTTGATTCCGACGGTGTTAAGACGAAAAAGGGAAAAACAACTTGTGAAGCTACGGTAGATGTTATCGAGTACAATACTGTAGTCAAATATTTAACTAAAGAACATAAAATGGATGAATTCGAAGATGAAGATGAAGCGATGGAGGCTATGAAGGAAGTCATCGGCAAAATCAAGGAGAAAGACTATACATCCATTGATATAACGCTGGAATTCGATGAAGATGATGGTGAGTATATTCTGGAAAACGGAGATGAAGTTTTCCAGGATCTGTTCTATGAGATTTTCCAGCAGGTGGATACATATACTAAAAAAAGTAAAGAGTATGAAAGCAAACAACAGGAGCATAGTGAGAGGATCGACTCTATCACTGCAGAGATCGATTCGCTCCTGAGCTGAGTGTATGAAAGTTACAGTTCTTTCGGATAATACGAGTAAAAGCGGACTTTTGACCGAGCACGGCCTGAGTCTTTATATCGAGACGCAAAAGCACCGGATCCTTTTTGATTTCGGAGCAAGTGATCTCTTTATTCGGAATGCGGAAAAACTCGGGATCGATATCGGTCTGGCGGACATTGCATTTCTTTCGCACGGACACTATGACCACGGCGGAGGCCTTCTTCCGTTTCTGGAAAGAAATGGTATAGCAAATGTATATATGCATGAAGCGGCATTTGAACCGCATTATAACGGAAGAAATGAGTTTATCGGACTGGATCCGACGATCGACGGGCATCCTCGTTATGTAAAGGTGAAGGAAGATATTAAGATCGATGAAGAACTTTCGTTTGTCTGCATGAACCGTCTGAAGACACCAGTTCATACGAATGGACAGAAGGTCAAGATCGGCCCGTATATGGAGAACGAAAAGTATGAGCACGAGATGTATCTTCTGATCCATGAAGGGTATAAGGATCATCTTATCAGCGGATGTGCGCATAAAGGGATCATCAATCTGGTACATGCGTTCCGGTTCCAGACGTTCTTCGGCGGGCTCCATCTGATGAAGCTTGATCCTCTGTGGGACGAGGAAATACTTGATGACACGGTAAAAGCGGTCCGCGATTCCTATGCGGAGTATTACACCTGTCACTGTACCGGCAAGGAACAGTTCCTCTATTTAAAAGATGAAATCGGGGAGAAGATGCATGAGATCTCCTGCGGGGAGACAATAGCAATACAGTAGGTTCCCGCTTTTCATTAACTTAGATAAGAATAAGCGGTAAGGGATATCTTGAGAGGCGAGTTTTGCGTAAGCAAACTGTTTGAGCCTGGAGGGATATACCCTTACTGCTTATTTATAGAATTCTATATGGAAAAGCGGGAAACCCCTTGCATCTTTATTTTTCTCTGTTATCATGGGAATGTAGTTTTTATGCCTCTTTCCAGGGGGAAAATAAATTGTAGGGCTGTCATCTCACATCGGCAGCGGAAGGATGGTAGAATATGGATTCTCTTGATCTCTTGTACGGGATAGTTATTGTCGTGTTCTTCGCAATGATTATCGGTGTAGGTCTGTACTCAAGAAAAAACACCAAAGATGTTTCTTCTTTTGTACTTGGTGGCAGAAGAGTAGGCCCGTGGCTTACTGCTTTCTCATTTGGTGCCACGTATTTCTCCGCAGTTATCTTTATCGGTTATGCAGGTAAGTTCGGATGGGACTTCGGAGTTTCGGCACTGTGGATCGGTCTGGGCAATGCTTTCATCGGTTCTCTGGCAGCATGGGTAGTGCTTGGTAAGAGATGCCGTATCATGACCAAGACATTAAATACGAATACTATGCCGGATTTCTTCGGTAAACGTTATAATTCCAAGGCTCTGCGTATCGCATCGGCGCTGATCATCTTTATCTTCATGATCCCTTACTCCGCGTCGGTTTTTAACGGCCTTTCCTATCTTTTCACATCTGCTCTGCGTCTGGACCGTATCTCTAACGGATACGAGATCTGCATTATCGTTATGAGCGTTCTTGCCGCCACATACGTTATCCTCGGCGGATACATGTCCACAGCGATCAACGACTTTATTCAGGGTATGATCATGATCGTCGGTATCGTGATGACGATCGTATGCGTTTTGAATTATCATGGCGGTCTGATGTCCTCCATGACGGAACTGTCCAAGGTTCCTGCTGCGAACGGTTCTTCCTTCCAGGGCGTTTATTCCTCGCTCTTCGGACCGGAGCCGCTGAACCTCTTAGGTGTTGTTATCCTTACTTCTCTTGGTACCTGGGGTCTTCCGCAGATGGTGCAGAAGTTCTACTCTATCAAGGATGATAAGTCCGTACATACAGCAACGATCATCTCCACGATCTTCGCAGTTATTATCGCCGGCGGTTCCTATTTCATGGGTGGTTTCTCCCGTATTTTCGTAGGCGCAGACGATATCAAGACAGCTTCCGGCGGACTCAATATGGATAAGATCATGCCGCTCATTCTGGATAAGGCGATCCCGACGATCCTTGTCGCGATCCTCGTCGTTCTTGTCCTGTCCGCTTCCATGTCCACATTGACATCTCTGGTGCTGACCTCGAGTTCCACGATCACTCTTGATGTACTGGCAGATAACGTAATCAAAGACATGACAGAGAAGAAGAAGGTCAGCATCATCCGTCTGCTCCTTGCATTCTTCGTTCTGGTTTCTATGGCACTGGCGATCTACTCATACAGAAGTAACGATATGTACATCACAAAGCTGATGTCCATCTCCTGGGGTGCGATGGCCGGTTCTTTCCTGGCACCGTTCTTCTATGGTCTTTTCTGGAAGGGCGTTACCAAGGCAGCTGTCTGGGCTTCCTTCATCAGCGGTGTCGGTATTACCGTCTCCCACCTGATCCTCAGCAACGGACCGCTGTTCGGACATAGCTTTAAGTTCCCTACAGGCCTTCCGATCAACCTGGCGTCACCGATCAATGCGGGTGCTTTTGCCATGTTATTCGGACTTGTCATCGTTCCGGTCGTATCCTGGATCTCGCCGAAACTTGATAAAAAGGTGATCGATACCGCATTCAAGGACATGCCGAAAGACATTCCGGCAAGAATTGATGACGTCAAGTAAGTCAAAACATGATACAATAGACGGGTGCTAATTCTAGTGAACACTAACTGAATATAAGTGAGGTACGAAGAAGTGAAACAGATCATGTTAGGTAATGAAGCTGTTGCACGTGGCGCTTATGAGGCTGGAGTGAAAGTGGTTTCCTCCTATCCCGGCACCCCGAGCACAGAGATCACAGAGGCGATCGCCACCTATGACCGCATCTACTGCGAGTGGGCGACGAATGAAAAAGTCGCATCCGAGGTTGCGATCGGTGCAAGTATCCGTGGCGCACGCGCGATGACATGTATGAAGCATGTTGGTATGAATGTTGCCGCAGACCCGATGTTTACAGCCGCTTATGAGGGAGTTAACGGCGGTCTGGTATTCGTTGTTGCGGATGACCCGGGCATGCACAGCTCTCAGGATGAGCAGGACAGCCGTAACTATGGCCGTGCCGCAAAGCTCATGATCCTCGAGCCGTCTGACAGCCAGGAGTGCAAAGATTTCGCAAAGAAGGCTTTCGAACTGTCCGAGCGCTTTGATACTCCGGTGATCCTGCGTATGCACACCCGTGTATCTCACTCCCGTTCTATTGTTGAACTGTCTGATCCGGAAGACATCGTTGTCAAGCCGTATGAGAAAAATGTAAATAAGTACGTTATGATGCCGGCGATGGCCATCAAGCGTCATGTCGTTGTTGAACAGAGAACACTCGATATTGCAAAGGCTTCCAATGAGGAATTCCTCGGCATGGGTATCCATAAGCTCGAGATGAACGACACCAAGCTCGGAATCATTACGGCAGGCGCTTCTTACCAGTATGTAAAAGAAGCGGTTCCGTCTGCATCTGTTTTGAAACTCGGCTGTGTATGGCCGCTGCCGATGGATCTGATCCGCGATTTCGCTTCGAAAGTAGATCGTCTGGTCATCGTGGAAGAACTCGATCCTTTCATGGAGACAGAGATCAAGGCGGCAGGTATCGCCTGTGAAGGTAAAGACCTTTTCACACTGCAGGGCGAATACAGCGCCCGTATGATCCGCGCTGCGCTTTCTTCGGAAGCTCTTCCGGAAAAAGCACTTGACCTCGACAAGCTCCCGAAGGCTCCGGGCCGTCCGCCGCTTCTGTGCGCTGGATGCCCGCATAAGGGTATGTTCCTCGCACTGAACCGTGCGAAGGTTCAAGTCATGGGTGATATCGGATGCTATACGCTCGGTACACTTCCGCCGACAGCTGCGATGGACGTTTCCGTCTGCATGGGTGCTTCTGTCGGTATGGCACACGGTTTTGACAAGGCCAGTGACGGAGAAGACAGCAAGAAGACAGTTGCGGTTATCGGTGACTCCACATTTCTGCACTCCGGTATCACGAACCTCATCAATGCCGTATATAACCAGAGTGCAATCACCGTTATGATCCTCGATAACTCCATTACGGGTATGACAGGACATCAGCAGAATCCTGCTTCCGGTAAGAATATCCGTCTGCAGCCGGCTCCGGCCATCGATCTGGAGACTCTCTGCAGAAGCGTCGGAGTTACATCCGTAAGAACCGTCGATCCTGTTGATACTTTTGAAGTAGAGAAGATCGTAAAAGAAGAGATCGCCAAGGACTGTGTTTCCGTTATTATCGTTCGCCGTCCGTGTGCACTGATCCCGACCGGCAAGAAGCCGAAGGGTGTCTCTATCGTTCTGAATGATGAGAATTGTAAGAAGTGCGGAGCCTGCTCCCGTATCATGTGCCCGGCGCTGGTAGCCGGTCCGGATAAGAAGCCGGTCATCGATCCGGAGGCTTGTAACGCCTGCGGTCTGTGCATCAATATGTGCAAGTTCGATGCACTTTCCAAGAAGGAGGAGGCGTAATATGGCAAAGGATATTTCAATCGTACTCGCCGGTGTCGGCGGACAGGGAACCTTGATCGCCGGTAAGCTTCTCGGCATTCTTGCCATGAAGCAGGGCCTGGATATCAAAGTGTCGGAAGTACACGGCATGAGCCAGCGCGGCGGTTCCGTTATCACATATGTAAGAATGGGTGAGAAGGTATATTCACCGATCATTGAAGAAGGTATGGCGGACTATGTTCTGTCTTTTGAAGAAGTGGAAGCAGTCCGCTGGGCAAACCTTCTCAAAAAAGACGGCGTTCTTCTCGTGAACTCTCAGAAGATCAAATCTCTTCCGGTACTCCTCGGTAATGCCGAGTATCCGGAGAACATCAAGGATTCTCTTGATACCGCGGCATCCGGAAATGCGAAGGTCGTCGAGTTTGATGCACTGTCCGCCGCTCTTTCCTGCGGCAGCAGCAAAGCCGTAAACATGGTTATGGTCGGTGCACTTTCCGCAGGTATGGATTTCCCGAAGGACCTGTGGATCGAGGCCATCAACGAAGCATTTGCTTCTAAGGCGAAGCTGATCCCGATGAATGTGGAAGCATTTAATAAAGGAAGAGATTTCGTTTCTTAAAAGTGCTTTTTTAAGATATAATGGTTTTATAAATGAGAAGGAGGACTCTCGTATGTTAGTAAAGCAGATCAATGTTTTTCTCGAGAATTCCTTCGGCCGACTCGCCGAGGTGACAAAGGTTCTAGGTAAGGCAGATATTGATATCCGTGCTCTGTTTGTAGCGGATTCCACGGACTATGGTATTCTCCGCATGATCCTCGACAAACCGGAAGAGGCCGTCATGATCCTGACGGAATCCGGATTTACCGTGAGCATGACTCCGGTACTGGCAATCGCGATCCCGGATAAGGCCGGAACGCTGGATGCGGCACTTTCCACATTCTCTACGACAGGAGAGTCGATGGAGTACATCTACGGATTCGTCGGCCGTAAATCCGATGAAGCTGTTATGGTGATCCGGGTCCAGAATTTCGATCCGGTGATCAGGAAATTTGAAGAAGCAGGAATCAGGATCTTAAGCCCTGAGGAGGTTTACGGAATCTAATGAATCAGGATCCATTCAAATCAATGTATGGAATCAGTGATACGGTGGTTGACATGGCGAAAGAAGCGATGACCACCGTTTCTTCTGTATTTGAAAGAATCGATAGAATCAAGGAGTATAACCAGCTTCGCGTGCTGCAGGCATTCCGCAATGCACGTTTTGCAGAAGCTCACCTAGGTGCCACGACCGGTTACGGTTACGATGATATGGGCAGAGAGAAGATCGAGGAGATGTATGCCGAGCTTTTCGGAGCGGAGGCTGCCTATGTGCGTATCCAGGTCACCTGCGGTACGCAGATCCTTGTCGCATGCCTGTTCGGTATCCTGAAACCAGGCGAGGAGATGCTCGCGGCCAGTGGAAGACCGTATGATACGCTTGCTTCCGCACTGGGAGTCGAGAAGAAAGACGATACGTTTACCGGATCTCTTCTGGATTACGGCATGAAATATAACGAGGTTCAGCTGAAAGATGACGGATCTCCTGATCTTGACGCGATCCGCGCGGCCATCAAGCCTGAGACCAAGGTCGTTTTCCTTCAGAAGTCAAAGGGATATACGTCCAGAAGATGCCTTCGTGCGGAAGATATCAAGGCGGTCGTCGATCTGGTCAAAGGTATAAGAGAAGATATCATCGTCTTCGTGGATAACTGTTATGGTGAATTTGTAGAGACACAGGAACCCTGTGCACTCGGCGCCGATCTTTGTGCAGGTTCTCTCATCAAGAACGCCGGAGGCGGAATCTGTCCTTCCGGTGCATATGTTGCAGGTAAAAAAGAACTTGTCGAGCGCGTTGCGGAACGCGTCACGGCACCCGGCCTCGGATCTCATGTCGGACCGAGCCTCGGATTTAACCGTCAGATCGCACAGGGTCTTTTCCTGGCACCGCATGTCGTTTCTGAAGCGATGAAGGGCGCGGTATTTGCTGCAAAGATGCTCGAGATGGCAGGATGCAGATGCGAACCGCGTTTTGATGATCCGCGGGGAGATATTGTGCAAAGTGTGGCTTTCCCGGATGAGAAACAAATGGTAAACTTTTGTAAGAATGTACAGAGCTGTTCGCCGGTAGATTCCTTCGTATCTCCGGAACCGTGGGATATGCCCGGTTATGATGCGCAGGTGGTCATGGCGGCAGGTGCTTTTGTACAGGGAGCATCGATCGAGTTCTCGGCCGATGGTCCGGTAAAACCGCCTTACCTCGTATATATGCAGGGCGGTCTTGTATTTGAACAGGTGAAACTGGCGGTCATGCAGGCCGTTTCAGGAATGTTGGAGAAGACTTGATCTATGGCGATAGGAAAACGCCCGAATAACGGCAAACGCCCGAATAATGGAAAGCTTCAGGGGAAACGTCCCGCGAATCAGCCGATACACCGGCCGGAGTCGGGGCGTGTTTCCGGTGCCTCCCGCATGAAGCAGAGACCTAACGCAGACAATAAACCCGATCCCAGAAGACAGAACCAGCAAAGACCGGTCCGTAAGAATACCGACCGTTCCGGTGCTGTATCGCGCTCTTCCGGCCAAAGACCAGGAGTAAACCCGAATAATTCTGCTGTTTCCGGACGTCCTTCGGATCTAATGGATCCGAAGTTCAGCAGACCTCTCTTCGGTGATGAACCTGAACTGAGTGCAGCTGTTGAGAAAGAACAGGTAAAAACACCTCCGAAGAAACTGTCCTGGTGGCAGGTCCGAAAGGTTCACAGAAAGAACAGACTTATCCAGAAACAGAAGCAGAAGGCGGAGGAAGAAGCCGCTAAGAAAGAAGCTGCTGTTCCGGATGTTCTCGAGGAGACTCGTCCCGAGTCCGCGGAAGAGAGAAGAAAACATATGGCGAAGATGCGTAAGAGAGACGGACTTCGCGCGGCTTTTAACGCATTTTTATGTATCCTGATCCTGATCGGCATGATGGTCATTGCTGTACTTTATATCGTAGATTATGTGGCGGCAAAACCCGCATATGCTTTTGCAGCCGAAGGATCTATCGAACATACCATAGGTGCTACCGCACTGGTGGTGAGAAATGAGACCGTTATGACTTCCACACATACAGGAGACCTGATGGCTCAGGCAACGGAAGGAAGCCGTGTCGCCAAGAGCCAGCACCTTGCGATGGTCATTCCGGAAGGTATGGAAACGACGATGGCAGAGCTCCATAATGTCGAGCAGCAGATCGTCGATCTCGAGCGCCAGCTTATGAATCAGGGAAAAGGTGTCGCGGCAAAGGCTGTATTCAGTCAGGCAAATGATGAGATCCGCCCGATCATTACCATGATCCGTCAGGATGCGATCCTTAATAAGCTGAATAATATGACCAGCTATTCATCCTCGATCCGAGTCCTTATGGAAAAAAGAGACGTCAATCTCAAGACGATCGATTTTGATGATGAGCAGCTGACCGCTCTGCGCACCAGTGAGACGGCACTTCAGACGCAGCTGGAAAACCGTGCGAATTCTATCTATGCGGAAATGCCGGGTATCATCTCTTATAAGCTTGACGGTCAGGAGAATACGATCACGAAGCAGCTCCTGATGGACATGGTGGACTCCAAGTGTGAAGAACTCATCTCCAATTCCAGCAGTATCATTACCGGTGACCTGAAGATCAAGCAGAATGAGCCTGTTCTTCGTATTGTCCAGAACGATGTCCAGTATTTCGCATGTCTTCTTAAGAATGCTCCGATGGAGGAATTCCAGCTTGGTTCGAATCATGTGATCCGTATCCCGGCGGAAGGTATCTCGATCTCCGATTGTAAGGTGATCCGCTGTTCTGTTACGCGTGACGGAATCCTTGTCGTTTTCGAGACTTCCAACCAGGTGGAGCGTCTTTTGGACCGCCGCACTGTGAATATTGAGATCGTTCAGACGAAGACAACGGGTATCCGCGTCCCGGTATCTTCGCTTGCTAACGCGGATTATGACAGAGGAATCGCTACAATCTTCGTAAATGAGAGTGGATACGCGAGAGGCTATACAGTCCAGATCCGTGATTATGACCGTGAATATGCTATCATAGCGCCGCTTGAGAATACAGACATCCCGAGTATCAGTACGATCGTTATAACGAATCCCCAGACTGTAAAAGAAGGGGACAAGGTGGAAAAATAACCATGAATATGTATAGTCCGGAACAGATGAAGGAAAATATAGAGAAGGTCCGCGGGCAGATCGCGGATGCCGCAAGAGAAGCGGGAAGAGATCCGAAAGAAATCACGCTTATCGGTGTTTCCAAGTTTTTCCCTGCAGAATATGCAGCACAGGCTTTTTCCCTTGGCCTTACAGATCTCGGTGAGAACAGACCTGAGGAACTTCATGCGAAAAAAGAGACGCTGGATCAGGAGGGGATCCATCCGAACTGGCATCTCATCGGTACTATTCAGAGCCGTAAAGTACGAATGATCGCGGGAGATCCGTACCTGATCCACTCTGTGGATACGATTTCTCTTGCCAAAGAGATCTCGAAAAGATATCAGGCAAAAGACATAGAAGCGAAGATCCTTCTGGAAGTAAACGTGTCCGGCGAGGAGAGTAAGCATGGCTTTACCGAGGAAGAAGTGAAGTCGCAGTTTTCAGATATCCTCGCTCTTCCATCCCTTCAGGTCTGCGGCCTCATGACGATGGCGCCGATCCAGCAGAAGGAAGGACAGGCGAGAGAAGTCTTTGAGAAGGCGAAAGTGCTTTTTGATGATTTAAAAACACTTGGTGCGGATAATTCTTCCTGGAAGTATCTCTCGATGGGAATGAGCGGAGATTATAAGGATGCCATCATCTGCGGTGCGACACATGTGCGTATCGGGACAGCGATCTTCGGAAAGCGTGACTATCCGGATCCTGTGTGATTATTACACAAAATGTTACATGAAAACTTTAATATGTTTCAGCAAAATTACATGGAATATGTCAAAGTTACATGTTATTTACCTTTGATCCGATTCTATTGAAAGCGAAAAAACGTAGTTCTATACTAACCTCATAGTGAAATTCGCAAGTGCTCAGAAGCACTGTAGCAGTAAATTTTGGAGGTAGTTATGGCAGGTTTTTGGAATAGTCTCGTGAACAAGATCGCAGGCGTTGACAACAATGATTATTACGAGGGTGAAGACGGAATTTATGAGGATGAGTACCAGGATGAAAACCTCGATGGTCTTCATGTAGAAGAGAGCGATTACGCTGATATGGAACCGCTTCCGATTCCGGAAATGAACAGCAATCGTATCGTACCGATCAAGAGTGTACAGGCTACAGATACTCAGGTAGTTATCCTTCAGCCGGATAGCATCCGTTCTTCTCAGCAGGTTTGTGATCACATCCGTGCAGGTCACACAGTAATCTGCAACATCGAGAATGTTGATCGTTCCGTTGCACAGCGTGTAATCGACTATATCTCCGGTGCAGCTTATTCTATCGATGGTAATGTTAAGCCGATCGATCAGAACAGAAAGACTTTCGTAGTTGCTCCGAGAACAGTTGCTCTTATGGACCGTGATGCTCTTGCTAAGCAGGAAGCTGAGCAGGCTCAGGCAAACCAGTATCGTCAGGTACTCTGATTTATTCAAATTATAAATAGAAAAGCACTGTTGCAGGTAATGTGACAGTGCTTTTTAATTTGCATATTGTTCAAGCATAAAGAGAAAAGAGAAGAGGCGCCTCGATCAAGAAGCGCCTCTTTTGTTTTTACCGGTTTCATGTAAGGATCAGGACTGCGGCTTGTAGCTGTCTTTCAGTGAAACACTTCTGTTAAAGACGAGCTTTCCTGGTTTGCTATCCTTGGTGTCCATGCAGAAGTAACCAAGTCTTAAGAACTGGAATCTGTCTGCGGGCTTGGCATCAGCGAGGGAAGCCTCGACTTTCGCGCCTTCTACCACTTTGAGGGAGTCCGGATTGATGTAATCGAGATAATTGCAATCTGCGAGGTCCGGCGCTTCTACGGTAAAGAGACGGTCATAGAGACGTACAGTCGCATCCAGCGCAGTCTTTGTATCTACCCAGTGGATCGTTGCCTTGATACGGCGTCCGTCTGCAGGATTGCCGCCACGGCTGGACTCTTCGTACTCGGCATGAACTGCGGTCACATTGCCGTTTTCATCTTTGTCGCAGCCTGTGCACTTGATGACATAAGCGGACTTAAGTCTGACTTCATTTCCCGGGAAGAGACGGAAGTATTTCTTTTCCGGAACTTCCATAAAGTCATCCGCTTCGATCCAGAGTTCCTTGGAGAAGGAAACTTCACGCGTTCCATCCTCTGGACGTTCCGGGTTATTCTCGACGGTAAAGGTTTCAGTCATATCTTCCGGATAGTTATCGATGATCAGCTTTACCGGATGAACGACACCCATGACACGCTTTGCTGTCGCATTAAGATCTTCACGCAGGCAGTACTCCAGGAATGCATAGTCAACCACCGCATTTACCTTGGAGATACCATTTCTGGAATGGAAATTGTGGATCGATGCCGGTGTGTATCCACGGCGGCGCAGTCCGCAGAGGGTTGGCATACGCGGATCGTCCCATCCATCTACCAGACCGGTCTCGACCATGTTACGGAGCTTTCTCTTGGAGAGGACCGTATGTGTGATGCCGAGTCTTGCAAACTCGATCTGACGCGGTTTGGAAGGAACGGACACATTCTCGATGACCCAGTCATAGAGCGGTCTGTGAGCCTCAAACTCGAGGGAGCAGAGGGAGTGTGTGATACCTTCAAGAGCATCTTCGATCGGGTGAGCGAAGTCGTACATCGGGTAGATGCACCATTTGTCGCCTGTGTTATGGTGACGCATATGGTTGATTCGATAGATCGCAGGGTCACGCATATTAAAGTTACCGGAAGCCAGATCGATCTTCGCACGAAGTGTCATGGCACCGTCTTCAAATTCACCGTTCTTCATTCTCTCAAAGAGATCCAGACTCTCTTCGATCGGACGGTCACGGTATGGGCTCGTTGCAGGGTGTGTCAGGTCACCTCTGTGCTCCTTCATTTCTTCAGGAGTCAGCTGGCAGACATAAGCCAGACCCTTTTTGATGAGCTCTACCGCATATTCGTACATCTTATCAAAGTAGGAAGATGCATAGTAGAAGCGGTCGTCCCAGTCATGACCGAGCCACTTGATATCTTCTTTGATAGCTTCTACATATTCTTCATCTTCTTTGGTCGGATTGGTATCGTCCATACGGAGGTTACAGAGGCCGCCGTACTGTTCTGCCATACCGAAGTCGATCTCCAGTGCTTTTGCATGACCGATATGAAGATATCCGTTCGGCTCCGGTGGGAAACGGGTATGTACACGCTTACCTTCGTAACGTCCGCCCGGTCCGATATCTTCTTCAATTGCTTCATGTATAAAACTCTTATATTCGCTCATGTTATTACTCTCGCTTTCTTTTCGCACGTCTTTGTGCGTATAGTTTTTCTTTTTTGAAAAGCACTTGTGCTTTCTCTTATTGTGAAAGTGCAGCTGAGAGTCGCTGTCGTCCGGATTCGATACGCTTCAGGGCTTCTTCCTTACCGAGAAGGAGAAGGACCTCGACGGCACCGCCTGGAGTTACTGCCGTGCCGGAAGCGGCGATACGTACCGGCCACATGACCAGTGCGTTCTTCACGCCCAGTCCCTCGGCAAATCCGGTCAGACACTCGGAAATGGAATCCTTCGTCCACTCGATCGTCTCGAGGATCGGAAGAACGGCATTGAGCATCTCCAGAGAGCCTTCCTTGGTCGTCTTGCTCTTCTTATGAACATAGAGCTCCAGATCGTAATCGGCCAGCTTCAGAAGGAAGCCGAGCTTCTCGGAGATCTGCGGAAGTCTCGTGATACGGGGCTGCATGATCTCGGCAAAAAGCGGATACAAATCCTCTGTGATCATCGGGAATTTAGCAAGCTCGGGCTTACTGAACTCGATGAATTCCTCCTGGCTCATCTTACGGATATATTCTCCGTTGAACCACTCCAGCTTGTCATAGTCGAAGACAGAAGGAGACTTGCTGATGCCGTTGATATCAAAGGCTTCGCAGAGTTCCGGAAGTGAGAAGATCTCCT
>OCTX012176440.1_pt1 | contig 19985 bp, 15 predicted proteins | sample 1539691 | NCBI WGS metagenome assembly OCTX01 (sample SAMN02144231, study PRJEB22623) | gut metagenome | biome: sheep rumen | host: Ovis aries | place: New Zealand
CAATAAAAGTAAAAGCCGCCAAGGAAATTGCTCCTTGGCGGCTTTTTGTTATCCTGCAATACGATTACAATGTGACATTGACTGTATATATTTTCTTATCTCTGACATATTTTACCTCTACCGTGTCGCCCGGACGATGACGTGCCAAAGCCTCCTGCAATTCCGTGAAATTAGCCACTTCACGTCCCCCCAGCGAAACAATCACATCATACTGCTTCATACCTGCCTTTTGAGCAGGACTCTCCGGCATAACTTCAGCGACAAGCACACCTTGGCGGACACCCAACCTATTAATCAGCGAGCGCATCTGAGCCATCTGATTGTCGTCCATTTTAAGGTCTGTGCCCAATGTTCCTCCGGAGATGCCTAAGACCGCACGCTGTACCTTACCCGAAGTTCTCAAGTCAGACACTACTTTCTTCATGATTGATGTCGGTATGGCGAAACCATAACCACTGTAAGAACCTGTGGGAGAATAAAGCATGGCGTTAATTCCAACAAGCTGTCCGCGTGCATTAACCAAAGCACCGCCCGAATTGCCAGCATTAATGGCCGCATCTGTCTGTATGAAACTTTGTATCGCCGGAGTCTTACCATCAGAAGATGTCGTACTGAGACTTCTTGCTTTGGCACTGACGATTCCTGCCGTAACAGTAGAATTAAGTTCAAACGGATTACCAACAGCAATTACCCACTCTCCTACTTTCAACTCATCAGAATTACCGATAGGAATTGTCGGGAAGTCCTCTCCCTTTATTTTGATTAAAGCCAAATCAGAAGCCGCATCGGTGCCTATAAGTTTACCTTTGAACGTACGTTCGTCATTTAGCTTCACGGTAATCTCGTCAGCCCCTTCCACAACATGATGATTAGTCACAATATAACCATTCCTTGATATAATCACGCCAGAACCGAAACCGATGCGCGGCTGCGTTTGAATCTTATACTGCTGACCGTGGCCATTACCAAAGAAATAATCAAAAAAGTCGGGAGCTTTCTCTACAATCTGTGTTTTACTCACCTGAGTAGCCTTTATGTGAACTACCGCATGAACTGCTGTCTCTGCCGCACCTGACAAATCAACAGGACGAGGATCACCTATCGAAGAGACCTTCTTGACAGATTTCTCATTCTGGCTAAACATATCAGTAAAGCCTTTATCCTCTTGACTCTGCCTCTGGCATGAGCCTAATCCCGTTAACAGGACGGCTGACATCGCTATTAGAAAAAATTGCTGTTTCATTTCTAAACAATCTTTAATGTTTACAAGACAAAAGTGCAAACTTCGTACCGAATGACAATTTTCGCTTTGTCTTTTTTCTGGTTTTTAACAAAGTTTTATTCATGACGCCATTCATAAGCCTCTTTTTTACCATTATATAAAATGCTACAGGCGGTCACGTTGACCGCCTGTAGCATAAAATTATACGACAATACTCTGTTTTAATCCTCTTGAGGCGAATCTTGTGAGAAATCTATTGAGCCGTTATCTTCTGTTGTTTGCTCATCAACGACATCTGTAATATTTTCTTCCGTCACCGTGTCTGTCGGCTCTGACGCCTCCACCGGAGCATCAGGTGCGTCCGTCTTTTCCTCCGTCACCTCCTCAGCCTCCGTTATAGTTTCGGGCTCTACCGGACTTTCTACAGATTTCCCTTCATTGGCAATCTGCCGGTAAACCTTGCGGAAACGTATCGCATACAATAATTCTGTCAAGCTATATACGATGCTGGCGATGCCCAATATCGTTATAGTATCCGCTGCAACTTCCAGGGGATGGAAAATCACAAACAGTCCCACTGCACACAGCAGTGTCGGTATAACGTAATACGCCCAACCGATTTCGACATATTTACGGAAGTGCAATATATTGACTATTCCCATGACTCCCACGAGAAGCAGAGCCGCCGCAAGGACATACATCAGCCATTTAGTAAACAGGTCTGGCATCAATATCAGGAGCAAGCCCAACACTACACTGCCCACGCCGATAACCGGTAAAAGCACTCGCGTTGCATCCTTATGAGTATATGCTTTGAAGAATGTCGCTATGGACACCATACCCGGTATCAAAAACAGTATACCGATAATGATAACCAGCCATGTAGTTATATTATAGGGAAATGCTACCATCAACGCGCCGACAAGGAGAAAACTCAAGGCACGGAATATAACAGACTGCACACTTTTCATCTTGCCTAATTGTTAAAGTAATATAGGAATACCGCTATTCCTTCCAATGCATTCTTTTTCTCTCCTTCTATCTCTATCGTAAACTTGATTTCCACCTTACAGACACCACGCAGGTTTTGAATGGAGTGCAGATTTGCTACCAGTCTTATACGCTGTCCTGAGAGAACAGCCTGACCGAATTTCATCTTCTCCATACCGTAGTTAATCATCATCTTCAGATTGTTTACCTCAATAATCTGGTTCCAAAGATATGGCAACATGGACAGGGTCAGATAACCATGAGCGATAGTACTCTTAAAAGGACTTTCCACTTTGGCTTTCTCCACGTCTACATGAATCCATTGATGATCCAATGTCGCGTCGGCAAAAAGGTTGATACGTTCTTGCGGGAGTTCCACATAATCAGATACTCCCAATTGCTGCCCGAGATGAGCCTCAAACTCTTCGTATGAGTTTATTACTAATTTTCCCATGTGTATTTTATTTTCTAGAATTACAAAAGTAATACTTTTTGTTCATGTGACCAAATTGTCACACCTATAACGATATTTCTTGCTTCTGCAAGGTTATTTGCGTCAGTATGCTACATGCCTCGTCTATGGTCGTCACACTGCGCAAGACCATCCTCAAATGGCTGTTTACCTCTTCGACTTTACCTCTCATCGGATTGCGTGTCATATACGTCAGCACTTTGCCGAATGTCTCACTCTGATAGTATGCACTGTTTCTGTTAGAAACAAAATAAAGCATCATCTGTCCCCGTTTCAAGATTATGCGCTCCACGCCGAGTTTGCAGCCCAGGCGACGCAGTCCGTTGACTTTAAGCAAGTCTTGCGCCTCTTGGGGAAGTTTCCCGAAACGGTCTTCCAGTTGCCGGCGGAATGTCTGCACCTGTTCGTCTGTCTTCAATGTTCCCAACCGGCGGTAACAGTCTATTCTCTCGTTGTTACCCGGGATAAATTCATCGGAGAAGAACAACGGCAAATCGCTCTCCATGTTACATTCTGGCACAAACACTTCCCCACTTAGCTCATTCTCCTGTTCTTTTTCCTTTACATACAGTTCAGAGAATTCCTCACTCTTTAACTCTGCCACGGCTTCCGACAAGACTTTCTGATAGGTCTCGTAGCCTAAATCGGCTATAAACCCACTCTGTTCTGCACCGAGCAGATTTCCTGCTCCTCTTATGTCCAGATCCTGCATAGCTATTTGCAATCCGCTGCCCAGCTCATTGAAGTTTTCTATCGCCTCCAAACGCCGGCGGGCATCCACATTCAGGTTTGCAAATGGCGGTGCAAGCAAGTAGCAGAACGCTTTTCTGCCACTGCGCCCCACTCTGCCGCGCATTTGGTGCAAATCGCTCAGTCCATAGCGTTGGGCATCCACTATAATAATGGTGTTGGCATTAGGGATATCTATGCCGTTTTCAATTATCGTCGTGCTCAGCAAGACATCATATTCATGATTGATGAAGTCAAAGACGACCTTTTCCAAGTCTTCGGGTTTCATCTGGCCATAGCCTACGCCAACGCGCACGCCAGGCACGTGTTTCTCTATCAAGTCTTTCAGTCCCGGCAGAGAAGCAATTCTGTTGCACACCACAAACGCCTGTCCGCCACGGCTCATCTCAAAACCTATGGCATCAGCTATGATTTCGTGTCCGAAGAGATGTATTTCCGTATGTATCGGCAAACGGTTTGCCGGAGGTGTATGCAGCACCGACATATCGCGTGCACCCATCAGGCTGAATTGAAGCGTACGGGGAATGGGGGTCGCCGACATTGCCAAAGTATCTACATTAACGCGCATCTGACGCAGACGCTCTTTCGTAGCTACACCAAACTTCTGTTCCTCATCTATAATCAGCAGACCTAAATCCTTAAAAGTGACATTCTTTGCCAATATCTTCTGCGTTCCGATAACGATATCTATTTTGCCTGAAGCAAGTCCCTCACGAATTTCCCTGACTTTTGACGCGCTCTGCGCCCGGGTCAGATAAGCTATCGTCACGGCAAAGTCCTTCATACGGCTACTGAAGGTCTGGAAATGCTGATATGCCAGCACCGTCGTCGGCACCAGGACAGCAACCTGTTTCCCGTCAACAGCCGCTTTGTATGCCGCGCGTACAGCTATCTCCGTCTTTCCGAAACCCACGTCACCGCATATCAGGCGGTCCATGGGTTTATCGCTTTCCATGTCGCGTTTAACTTCCTGTGTCACACGCACCTGGTCCTGAGTATCCTCATATTCAAAACTTGCCTCCAGCTCCTGTTGCAGGTAGGAATCTTTGCTATAGGCGAAGCCTTTTTGTTTGCGCCGTTCAGAGTAGAGTTTTATAAGGTCGCGGGCAATGTCCTTGATGCGCTTCTTGGTACGCTCTTTCATGTTGTTCCATGCACCGGTACCCAGACGGTTCAAACGCGGCTCATCAGTACCCTGACCCTTGTATTTGCTGACCTTGGACAACTGATGTATGGAGACGTACACCACATCACCTCCGCTGTAGGTTATTTTCATCATCTCCTGCTCACTATTGCCTTCCTCAACATGGACCAGCCCTTCAAACCGGCCTACACCATGGTCCATGTGGACGACATAGTCGCCTATCTCAAACTCACGCAATTCTTTAAGTGTCAATGAAGTCTTGCCGCCTTTGGCACGCTCGCTGCGCAGACTGTAGCGGTAGAAGCGGTCAAATATCTGATGGTCGGTAAACAGGCAAATCTTCAGCGCATCATCCACAAAACCGGCATGAAGCGCATTTTCTACAGGAACAAACGAGATGCTCTTCTCCATTCCTTTGAATATGTCTGCTATGCGTTTATGCTGCGCCTTGTCGGAAGCCAATATATATATGGTGTAATGCTTCGATTGATATTCCTCCAGACATTGCGCCATCAATTCTATGTTTTTATGAAACTGGGGCTGCAGTTTTGTCTGGAACAAGAACTTTATACCATCTGCCACATCTTTCTGACCGGAGAGGTACACTTTACGGAAACGGCCGATATGGTCTTTCCAGTCAGCTCCGTCGTACAACAGATGCTCTTTTTCCAACGGCGGGCTTTGCGGAAGGTCATCTGCCGCCATCGCCTGGCGCTCTATCTCGGCCTGCTCCATAAAACCCGTGTCATAAGTCTTGCGGACGACATCCTCCACATATTGCGGATTACGCATGACGACAATGGCACTTTCCGGCAGCAGAGACCAAAACGGCTGCAACTCGCCTGCACCGCCTTGCATCTTCGCTGCTATGGTCACACTGTCACGTTTCTCCTCTGACAACTGCGACTCAACATCAAAGGTACGTATGGAGTCTATCACATCTCCGAAGAAGTCTATACGCACAGGATACTCGAGTGAATAGGAGAAGACATCCAATATACTGCCGCGCACGCTGAACTGTCCAGGCTCATAGACATAGTCCGTGCGGTTCAGGCCCATATCCAGCAACCTGCACTCCAGGCCATGCATCCCCACCTCCTCATTTACTTGCAGGGTGAACATGTCTTTCTCTATCGCTTGCCTGGATGCCACCTTCACACTCAGCGCCTGCGGATAAGTCACCACAGTCAGCCCTTGGGGATTGCCGCTCAGACGACCTATAACCTCTGTGCGCAGTATCTGTCCCGGCTCGTCAGTCCTGCCAAACTTCACATCACGGCGGTATCCGCTCGGAAAAAACAACACATTCTCCTCACCTTTGACAGCGGCGAGGTCCTGATAGAAAAAGCCTGCCTCATCCTCATCGTTAAGGACAATCACCACAGGCTCGTCTATACCTTCCAATGCCGAGAACAATACCGCTGAGGCAGAACCTTGAAGATTCTCCAAGTAAATGTTCACATTGTCCTTCTTGCGCATCTGACACAAGAAAGCCTTGCAAAACGGATGTTTCGCATATATTTTACTCAGGTCAATCAGATTCATATTGCAAATTTACGCATTTTTTCCGTATTCCAGTATCACTCTCAGAGTTACAGCCTACAGGCGACAAGTCACAAAGCCTGTCCCGATATCATCTATATTCCATCGGCTGGAACGTAAGTTCCATTCCATGGAATGTAAGTTCTATCGGCTGGAATATAAATTCCAAAGGCTGGAACAAAAAAACTTTCGGGATGACGGCACACATTATCCGTGCAAAAACAAATCCGTCATACTGCACAGAATTGTCTTTCTGGCAGGGAATTTTGTCCGACAGTTAGAGCAATTATAGACTTTTTTATTATTTTTGTGACATAAATAATCAAACAACATCATATGACACGTTTCAGATGGGTTATCTGTGCCCTGCTGTTCTTTGCGACGACGGTCAATTATCTGGACCGTCAAGTGCTATCCTTGACATGGGATGAGTTTATCAAGCCTGAATTTCACTGGGATGAGGTGGATTACGCCAATATAACGGGTGTCTTTGCCATTGTCTATGCCCTTGCGCAACTTTTTGCAGGCAGAATTGTAGATAAACTGGGAACAAAGCGCGGTTACCTTGTGGCAATAGGCGTATGGTCTGCCGGTGCGTGCTTGCACGCATTGTGCGGTGTGGCGACCGAATGGTATGTCGGTGTATCATCGCGCATGGAGTTGGTCAAGGCTACAGGCGACTTCGCCGTGATGATATCCACGTTCAGCGTATATATGTTTATCTTCGCGCGGTGCGTGCTGGCACTGGGCGAGGGAGGAAATTTTCCTGCCGCCATCAAGGCAACGGCGGAGTATTTCCCAAAGAAAGACAGAGCCTTCGCAACGGCGACATTCAATTCAGGTTCCTCAATAGGCGCACTCGTGGCCCCGCTGAGCGTCCCCATGCTGGCAGCCAAATGGGGCTGGGAATGGGCTTTCGTCATCATAGGTTCACTGGGCTTCGTCTGGATGGGATTTTGGATATGGCTCTACAAGAAACCGCAAGATAACCATTATGTCAATGCCGATGAACTGGCTTATATTGAGCAAGACAAACAGGCGGACATGGCTTTTGACACCACTGCCACTCCACAGGCAGAGACAGCACAGAAACGCGTGTCCTTCCTGCAGTTTTTCACATACCGCCAGACATGGGCGTTCGCATTGGGACGATTCCTGACAGACGGCGTGTGGTGGTTCTTCCTGTTCTGGACACCCTCTTACCTGAACACACAATTCGGAATCAAGACCTCCGACCCGCTCGGCATGGCACTGATATTCACGCTGTATCTCATCACCATGCTCTCCATCTTCGGCGGAAAACTGCCCGCCATCTTTATGGAGCGTACAGGCAAGGACCCGTACGCTTGTCGCATGAAGGCCATGCTGATATACGCTTTCGTGCCATTGGTGGTGCTGTTGGCGCAACCACTCGGCATTATCTCGCCGTGGTTTCCCGTGATATGCATCGGACTGGGCTGTGCGGCTCACCAGTCATGGTCCGCCAACATGTACAGTATCGGTACAGACATGTTCCCCAAATACGCCTCGGCAACAATTACGGGTATCTGCGGCATGGCGGCAGGATGCAGCTCGTTCATTTTCCAACAGGTGGCAGGACGGTTGTTCGTATATTCGGGTGACACCAACCTGAGCTTTTTAGGTTTTGAGGGTAAACCCGCAGGATACTTCATCATCTTCTGTGTCTGCGCAGTGGCTTACCTCGTAGGCTGGATTGTCATGAAGAGCCTCGTTCCTCGCTATAAACTGGTGAATATCTAAATCAGGTTGACGAGATTAGTTACCTCGCCGGAAACGACATGTATCCGGCAATAGACAATGGCAGGCATCAGCTACGCCCTGAAGCCCCAGATGTGATTATTCAACCAACATAAAAGGGTTAACGGTCGCACCTGTCCATTTATAAAGTTTAATGGTACAATTTTGCAGACCGTCGGATGAGCCTTGTGTGGCAATGTAAAAATAGCCGTTACCTAAAGATTCTATACCGACAGAACCGACATTCTGACTCCAGCCGTATACACCTGAGTTTTTATGCAGGGTGCCATCTGTAGCAAGGCTGAGAATCATACCTTTTTGTTCCGGATTAAACCCTTTAAGCGTCTGGTAAACAGGGGCGACAGTTCCGTCAACAGCAAAAAGAGGATAGTTTGGAAATTTTGATTTGCCACCTTTGTATGCAGCTATAAACCAATGATGCGTATAAGAATCATATTCCAAATTTTGAGTACCATAGTTTGTGTTACCAGTGTATACAAAATATCTATTATACGCACTTTCCGGTCCGTTGTGGTGCGGATGACTCTGGTCAAGCGGCATAGCGTATTTATCCAAATCAGAGAGTCTGTATTGGAGCAAAACCTGATAGTCATTGTCGGTACGTGAGTTGTCTTTGTAGATACCCAACGCGATATTGACGAAATTTTCGCCGTCAGTTTTTCCAAACTGCGGTCCCAAGGATATTCCGTCCACACCACTGCATCCGTAGACATGAGGATATTTTGTACCATTATTGACAATAGAATCATTGTACCAGCTCACAACTTCCGGCAGGTAGACCGTAGTAAACACGCCACTTCGCTCAGCGTCAAGATTAGTGGAAGTAATTTTATCTGTATCAAAAATACCGATATAGAAAGTGTTTTCCCTATCTATTGCATCACCGCCGGAAATGCCTTGTCCTATGGCATCGTCTTTATACTCAATAGAAGCATAGAGTTTACCCGTTGCAAGGTCCAGTTCTATGCAACCCAGATGACAACTGAATCCCCTTACAGAACCGACTACTTTCCCGTAGAGGTTTGTCTTAATGAGTTTTGTCGTGAAAGAAAAATAAATATAGCCGTTCCGGGTATCCACAGCTACGCCCTGCACATGAGAACTGCTTTCATCATTGCTCACTTTCAACGTACGAGGCAGGCTCTCGTAAAAATTCTCCCTGCTCATAAGTGTGCCAGCGTTCAAATATATGTTTTGCGCCGGGGAGGATAAAACAGACAAGATGATAAATAAAAAGAATAACCTACTTGCAATACCCATAACGGAATCACAGATTATTGACGACTATGTTGCCTTTTTGCATGACAAACTGCAAGTCAATATTGGAGTCATAAATAGTGATATCGGCATCATAACCTTTGCGGATGATGCCCACATGATGGTCTTCGCCCATAATGTGAGCAGGTGTCTCGGCAGACATTCTCACAGCATCAGCCATACGGATACCGGCATTTTTTACCATCACTTTGATGAGACGGTCGGACGTAGCGACACTTCCGGCAAGCGCAGAGCGGTCAGACAGTTTGCACACTCCGTCCTCAATAATGACACGGGGGTCAAAGGCTGTAGGGTCCTTGCAATCGGTGCATGCAAGCGCATCGGTAATCAATGCCGTACGCTCAACACCCTTGATATCGTAAATAATTTTAAGCATGACTGGCGGAACATGGATACCGTCGGCTATAACCTCTACTGTCATATCGGGAATAGCATAGATACTCTCAACAGTACCTTCGTGCTTGTATTCACGTACTTTGTGGAATCCGGTCATAGCATTATAGAAATGAGTGGCATGGGTAAATCCTGCCTCATAGGCGTTACTGACATCCATGTATTCAGCTTTGGTATGCGCTATCGCCGGCAAGACACCATGTGTGGAGCAGAAACGTCCAAACTCTTCTGAGCCACGCAACTCCGGCGCCTCATCCCAGCGCTTGATGCAGCTTGTACTGTTAATAAGCATCTCGTAGTCTTCTTTGATGGGCGGCGTGATGTATTGTGGCATTTGCCCTCCTGCCATCTCCTTATTAAAATAAGGACCTTCCAAGTGCAACCCAAGCACAGGCGTGTTTTCCTCCGACATAAGTTGTTCGGTGGTCTGAATCGCTGCCTCAATCATCGGAACGCTTGAGGATGAAAGTGTTGGATATATGGATGTTGTACCATGGCGCATGTGGGTATTGATGGCATTACGAAACGCCTCAACTGTACCTTCCATGAAATCACTGCCCCCAGCGCCATGAGCATGCAGTTCAATAGCTCCCGGAACAATATCGCCACCTTTGGCGTTAATTACAGTAGTAACTTCATCAGGAATACATTCGGACTTAGATACCTCTACAATAGTAGATCCGTTGATTATGACGCTGCCTCCTCTCAACCATCCTTGGGATGTCAATATGCGCCCATTAACAATTTGTTTCAAGCCTTGTGCCATCGGGTCAGAATGAATTACAAAATTAATAAATTGTCACGCAATTGACACATGCACAATGAAGATTTTTTAAGTTATTTAACCCTATTTATCAAATTTAACCGATTATCTCCTTGATTATTTGGTTAAATTTGCACTGCAATCTTAAAGAGAATATCTATATGGAGAAACGTTTGTGGATATTGGCTGCATTTTTACTGATTACCATTATGGCAATGGGGCAGGCACGTATATCTTTGGACGGAAAGAAAAAAATCATGTCTGCATCGGCATCCGAACGCTCATCCTCATCTACGCTGTACACACAGGCAGACACGTTGCGCTATCGCAAACTGGTTAAGGAGGCGTATCACGCTTTGCAGGATGACTCTTTCGCTATTGCCAAAGCCCGTTTTGAAACTGCACTGAAAGCAATTCCCCGTATGGACAGTAATGTGGAAATCTATTACGAACTCGGCCAGTTGGAAGAACGTGAAGGCCGGCAGCGCAGTGCAATAGATTATTACACAAGAGCGATTAAAAGAAATGACCACTATGTCAAAGCATACCTCCGGCGTGGTGGCATGTATCTCCTGCTGGGCGAATACCCTGAGGCAATAAATGACTTTGGTAATGTTCTCTCTTTTGACAACAAAAACAATGACGCATACTTCTTCCGAGGCTGCACTTATGCCAACAACGGGCAATATGAGTTGGCAAAAAAGGATTTCATGACAATACTCAAATTCAATGCCACCGATGAGCGTGCAACTTACAGCATGGCATTGGTTGAGTTGCAGCAGGAGAAACTGGATGAAGCATGCGTCAGGATGAACGGTTTAATTTTACGCTATCCAAACAAAAGCATCTATTACGTCACAAGGGCCGAGATATACGAAAAGATGAAACGGAAAGCCGAGGCTGAGGATGACTGGCATAGAGCTATGGATTTGTCGCCAAAAGACGTAGGCCTGATCGAAAAATATGCTTTATTCCTCACAAGACAGCATCGCAAGAGTGATGCACTAAATGTATTGAAACGCGCTGAGTCAGCCGGCATGTCATACTCAGAAATTAACGATATTCGTCATAGGATTAAGAAGTATAAATAAAACAAGAAGGGCAGTCCTCGAAGATCTGCCCTTCTTGTTGTTACCCGATATCGTCTTATTTCAAATAATGTTTCGGCTGTCTTGATATACATTTAACAAAATAATTCTTTATCTTTTCATTTTGTTCTGGCGTAGTAATCAGATAGCGACATTTACCGTTAGCATCAGGCGTAAACACCGTTCCACCTTTATCGTCCACTGTCACATTACCCTTCTCTGAGAGGCTGAAGAAGCCCATGTTCGGCTCAATGGCGAACAATGCAGAAATCGGGTCCCATGTAGGACGGTCATAAGGCATCTTCTTGTAAGACTCGTATGCTACGACGAAAGGATGGTGAGCAGTCCACTTGAAATCATTCTGTACACTGGATCCAGGATACAAAATCTTTTTACCTAAGTCAAATGTGCCGAAGATCAGGGGCACAGGACTCTCCGTGAAGAGCTTGCGCGCAGCAAGGACATCGTTCCACACATTGTATTCTGGCTTTGCGTCCGGCAAGAAGTTTGCCGCCATAACAGAGATGTAGCTGACCTTCTTTTTCAGCAACTCCATGCCGTTAAGCGGAGAGTATTCATCGCCGGTTGTCTCCATAAGGCGTGACAAATTGGAAGAGAAGCCTACAGAAACGATGACAACTGATTTGTTCTTCGCTTTTGCCAATATCTTACGATACAGATCAACTGCATTAGGATAGGCTTTCTGATCTTTGTGAGTTGTCTTGAACATGGGTTTGCCGTTTATGGTTTTGCTCAGTGTTTTTGTAGCATATGATTTTTCCTCGGGTGTCGGGTTAGAGCCATTAATGACCTGTCCGATAGGAATGTTGGGATAACCAAACCATGTGTCATACATATCTATGAATGCACAACAAGACTCAGCCTGACGGTTACCCATGACTGCAAGCAGGTTTATCTTGCCTGCCTCGTGATACTTCAGCAGTAAATCCATAGCCATAACATCATCGACATCATTACCCATGTCGGTATCAAAAATAATGTTGGTACGCTGGGCGGCATTAACAGAGATACTGCCCAACGACAAGACAAAGAGCACAAGAACTGCTCCTAAAAATTTGAAGTTCGTCATATAAATACAATTATGTGTTAATTATCTCTATTCATTAGTGCAAATTTAATGTATTTTGAATAAAAATCTCAATGAAGGCTTCTTTTTTTCGAATTAATATTTTTTAAATGTTTAACTTTGCACATATTACACGGCTGTACGTCCGGCACATCATTGCCGCACTGCATAGCCGGGGAGAATGATTATAAATCCTAAAACATCAGAGATATTCATGAATTTTTTGAAAAAGATTTTCGGTTCAACAGACCAAGTTCAACAGCAAAATGAGCCACAGACAGATAGTTCTGTCAACCAAGATAACGAATTAGATAGAAGCACTCCTGATGAGATCCAAGCTGAATCTGCTGATACAGATGAAGCAGACATAAACGAGGAAGAAGTGCAAGAAGCCGAACACGAACGCAAATACAACTTCGAGACATTGCGCGATGACGGGCTCCGCGCTATGCAGATAGGCCACATAAATTATGCCGCAAAATGCCTGTCTGCCGCACTGGAATATCAGGAAGACTTTGAGACAAGTTTGAATTTGTCTGAATGCTACATCCGCCTTCATCAGGGAGACAGAGCCATACCTATTCTACGTCAACTTCAGCAGCATAACCCAGAGAATCCGCAGCTGTTTACTGATGCCGCCGTAGCGGCAGAACAGATGCAAGACTGGGCACTAATGGAGGAGAATGCACAGAGGGCATTAGACATCGCACCAGAGGATGACAACGCGCTCTTTCTTCTTGCGCGATGCAAGTTCAGCCAACAAGAGTACGCCGAAGCAGAGCAGCATCTCAATACACTGTTGAATCGGAACGGCGACTACAACTCCGTCCGACTGTTGCATGCCCGTACCTGCTACGAACAAAAGAAATATGATGAGACTGAGGCCGACTTGAATTTTATGATTCAACACGATATGGCTTCGGAAGGTGCATACTTCTTACTCGGCATGCTTAAGGAGACACAGGGTGACACAGCCGCTGCAACACACGCATACCAAACAATGATCGACATTGACCCGTTCAACAGAGAAGCACCGTTGAAACTTGCCCGGATAGCCCTCAACAATGATAATCCTCAGCAAGCACTGACATATCTGGACGAAGCAATACAAATGCAAGAAGACTTCGTGCCAGCCTACAAGCTACGCGCAGATGTCAAGCGCGCACTTGGTGACGAATCAGGCGCTGAAGCAGATGAGAAGACCGCAATGGAGCTTGTCCCAGAGGAAATCAAAGGCGAAGAAAACCTTGAAGCGAAGATCAATGATTTTTATAAAAGCATCAACCCTTACGGTTTTTAACGTTTGAACTGCACATATCCGATTAAGCACAATTTCCTAAAACACTAAAAACACATATCACGACATATATTTTTCCGTCACGTTCCTACCCTTATATCAGGGAAGCAACAGGAAAAAACATTCCGGAAGAAACGGCCTAGTATATATCGTCACATAATTTACAAAAAGTAACATTTAACGTGTAGATTGTATAAATGAAAAGTCGTACTTTTACATTTTATTATCGTAGTCACCATGCAAAGATTGATATTATTTATATTGTTTGCGCTTTCTGCATTGACAGTATGCATAGCACAGAAAATAACAGGAAAAGTAACTGATTACAAGTCAGGTGAGGCTCTGGCATACGTGAATGTGCACTACGATGGTACCACCATCGGTGTCAACACTGACGCGGAAGGACACTACAGCATCAAGAAAATGGTTGGAAAGAAATTGACGTTCTCTTATATGGGCTATGAGAGACAAATACTTCCGATAGCCTCAACCACCGACGAACTGAACATCCAATTAAAAACATCGTCAATAGAACTGAAAAGCGCGACAGTCACAGCAAAAAAACAACGATATTCGCGAAAAGAAAATCCTGCTGTAGCACTAATGCGAAAGGTAATCGCCGCCAAGAAAGCCAACGACATCAAGCAACAGGACTATTTCAGTTACAATCTTTACCACAAGACCACGTTTGCCATCAACGATTTCACAGAGAAAATCTTTGAGGAAGGCAAATTTAAGAACATGCCGTTTTTGAAGGACCACGTAGAAGTCAACCCACAGACCGGAAAACTCACATTACCTGTATCGGTACACGAAGAAACATCAAAGTATATCTACCGCAAAAAACCACAGTCAGAAAAAACCATCATCACGGGTAAACGTGAAGCAGGTGTAAACAAAATGTTTAATACGGGGGACATTATGGACGTCCTGATTGAGGACTGCTTTCAAGGCGTGAACATCTACGAGGATAACATACGACTATTCCAATACCAATTTATTAGTCCCATAGCGAGTCGCAATGCGATAGCGTTCTACCATTATTTTATAGCCGACACGCTGATGGTTGATGACCAGAAATGCTTTGAGGTGGACTTCTCTCCCGCCAATCCGCAGGATTTCGGTTTCACGGGATACCTGTTTATCTGCGCCGACTCAACATATAGAGTCCATAAAGCCATGCTGAACATTCCAACAAAATCGGACGTCAACTTTGTTGAAGGCCTTGAAGTGCAACAAGAGTTCACAACATTGCCTTCAGGTGCTCAAATATTATCTGCGGACAACATGATTGTTCAACTGAAACTGACGGAGTTTATCACAAAATTTGAAGTTGTCAGGAGCACCCGGTATTCAGATTTTTCCACAGAAGAGATACCTGACAAAACGTTCAAGTTTATGGGCAATGAGAAAATAGAGGCGAATGCCATGATGCGCGATGACAAATTCTGGGAGGAAAACCGTCCGGTCAAACTCAACAATTCGGAAAAGACAATTGACGGCATGGTAAAAGGCTTTGAGAACATGAAGCATTTCAGAATAGGCATGCTCGTATTGAAAGCATTTGTTGAAAATTTCATTGAAACGAGCACAGACCCTGACAAACCCAGCAAATTTGATTTCGGTCCGGTCAATACGGTTATTACAAGTAACTTCGTAAATGGCTTGCGTATGCGCTTAAGCGGACAAACCACAGCCAATCTGAATCCACACCTCTTTGCAAAAGGCTATATAGCATACGGTTTTAAGGATAAACGGTGGAATGGTATGGGAGAATTGACCTATTCGTTCAACAAAAAAGCCTACCTACCGCGCGAGTTTCCAATGCATAACCTCATCGCAAGCTTCCAGTCAGATGTAATGTCGCCTTCCGACAAAATGCTGCCGACAGACAAAGATAACGTCTTTGCGATGTTGAAATGGAATAAGGTGGACCAGATGATGTATTTCAAACGCTATCGCCTGAGGTATGAGCATGAATATAACAATGGTTTGCGTTTGGAGACGGAATTCCGTCATGAGCAAGACGAACCCACAGCAAAATTATTCTATCAAGCACTAGACGGAACAGGGAAGCCATCGACCCTGACTACGAACCATATAAAAACTCTAAACACGTCAGAAATGCGTATGGGAGCCTATTTCCAACCTCACGCCAAATACACTAACACCAAACAACGCCGCATCCAGGTCAATAAAGACAGTCCTATCTATGAGCTCTACCATACCGTAGGGTTCAAGGGCCTCTTCGGCGGAGATTACAACTATAATCTGACAGAGGCAAGCGTCTACAAGCGCATCTGGGTTCCCGGTGCGGGCAAAATCGATGCAAAGTTGCAAATCGGCGCGGAATGGAACAAAGTACCTTTCCCACTACTGATAATGCCCGCAGCTAATCTCTCATATGTCGTTCAGACCTACAACTTCAACATGATAGACAACATGGAGTTCCTGAATGACCGCTACGCCTCCCTAATGATAAACTGGGATCTTAACGGCAAAATCTTTAACCGTATTCCCCTGCTCCGCAAACTAAAGTGGCGTGAAATCATAGGCTGTAATATGCTTTGGGGAAAATTAACAGACAAGAACAACCCCTTCCTTAACCCCGATGACAGCAAGCTATACTACTTTCCAGGGCATTTTGACAGTGACGGCAACTACGAATACTCTTCCTATGTCATGGATCCCAAGAAACCATATTGCGAAGTATATTTCGGCATCCACAATATTTTCAAGGTACTACGTGTACAGGCAGTGCGCCGCCTCACATACATGGACAATGTCAACGCAAAAAAATGGGGCATTCGTGTTATGCTCCGTTTGACATTCTAATAAGGCCAAAGGGAGAATCTGACTCAATTTTGCCAATTGCCATAGATTTTGTAACTTTGCACGCTACAACAAAGATTTCTGACAAATGGACGAATCAAAGATAAAATCTCTGAAACAACGCTACTCCATTATTGGTAATTGCGAGGAATTGAATCATGCCTTAAATGTGGCTCTCCAAGTAGCACCGACAGATTTATCCGTACTGGTAACTGGCGAAAATGGTTCAGGAAAAGAAATCTTTGCGCGTATTATCCATGACAACAGTATCCGCAAAGGCAAGAAATTTTTCACAGTAAATTGCGGTGCTATACCCGAAGGTACGATAGACTCCGAATTGTTCGGCCATGAGAAAGGTGCATTCACAGGTGCTGTTGACGAACGGGAAGGCTATTTCGGCATAGCTGACGGCGGTACATTGTTTCTGGATGAAGTCGGTGAATTACCATTGCCTACACAGGCGCGTTTGTTGCGTGTTTTAGAGACAGGCGAGTATATCCGTGTCGGCTCCAGCGAAATACGCAAAACCAATGTGCGCATCGTAGCCGCAACCAACGTAAACATACCAAAAGCCATCTCGGAAGGACGTTTTCGCGAAGACCTATATTATCGCTTGAATACTATTCCTGTCCATGTACCGCCACTTCGCGAAAGAGGACGCGATATAATTCTGCTCTTCATGAAATTTGCACTTGAAATGAGCGAGAAGTACAAAATGCCGGCATTGAGGCTTACCAAAGAGGCGGAAGAACAACTCATGGCATATTCATGGCCGGGCAATGTGCGCCAACTGAAAAATATCACAGAGAATATGTCCATAACATCCGGCACACATGAGATTACACCAGAGATATTGGACAAATATGAAATTCTCAAGGAAAAACAAAGCACGGAACTTGTATCCATGAATAATATGTCAGAGCACAGCTATGCTACCGAACGTGAATATTTGATACAATTCCTATTTGGACTCCGTGAGGAAATAAAAGATTTGAAGAATCTGGTTGCTAAGCAGGATGAACGACTGAAAGAAATAGATTTGCAGCATGTTGTCACTGCACAAGATGTTACAAATATTCAAAACATACCTGTTCAAATGGTTCAAAGCATTCCTGCTTCTGTCTCCCATTTGGTAAACAATAACAATGAGTATGTTGAATCTGCACAAGAAAACTTCTCCATGGCAGATATAGAAAAAGAAGCCATTCGCCTCGCGATGATCCGTCATAAAGGGAAAAAGAAAATCGTTGCCGACGAATTGAAAATATCGCCACGAACACTATACAGAAAAATTAAAGAGTATGGCTTGGAATAGATTAAAGGATATGCCCATTCGTTTGATTTATTGCGCGGCTATGCTTCTGCTGAGTTCGTGTAGCATCAAATATAGTCTGGTTGGATCGTCTATTAATTACGACATAATTAATACAATCCAATTTGCAGATTTCCCTATTCGCTCATCATATGTATGGATGCCCATGCACGCTATGTTCAACAACGAACTTCAAGACACCTATATGCGTCAAACCAAACTGCGCCAAGTGAAACGAGGTGGAGATTTGCAACTTGCAGGCGAAATTGTTGAGTATAGTCAAATAAACAAATCTGTTTCTGCAAGCGGTTTTGCATCGCAGACACAGTTGAAGATCACTGTCAATGTCCGTTTCGTGAACAACAAGAAACATACCGATGACTTTGAGCAACGCTTCTCCGCCACAGCGGATTACGACTCTTCACAACAGCTGACAACAGTACAGGAGGAACTTGTAACACAGATGATAAAAGACATTGTAGACCAAATCTACAATGCGACAGTAGCAAACTGGTAACTAAATAACGAGATTATAGCAATGTCAAAGGTAGGTGAATGGATACAACATCCGGAACGGCTCAACGAAGACAGCGTAGGCGTTTTGAGAAGACTGGTGGATAAATATCCATATTATCAGACCGCACGCTTATTGCTCTTACGAAATCTGTTCAACACAAAAAACCCAATGTTCCAACAGGAACTCCGTCGCTCAGCCGTCCTCCTCAACAACAGAAAAGTGCTGTTTGACATGATTGAAGGTACAAAATATCATATCGTACCGCAACAACTTTCCTCAAACAGTCTTTCCTGGGAAGGTGACAAAGACCGGACACTGTCGCTTATCGATGACTTCTTGGAGAATATGCCATCAGAACCTGAGAAGCGTCCAACAAAAGGCAATATTCCTGCAGATGTGACAACAGACTACATGGCATACCTGATGCAGGAAGAAGCGGAAGCAAATGACAGCAATAACATCATTGAGACAACCATCCCGAGACGTCCTCAAAGAATTACGCTGGAAGAAAAAGATGTTATTGAAGTACCCGAAGATGATGTCCAGGAAGAAGAGTTTTTTACAGAAACTTTGGCGCAGATTTATATAAAACAACAAAAATTTGAGCGTGCTTTGGAAATTATACGGGCTTTAAGTGCTGATAATCCAAAAAAAAATAGTTACTTTGCAGACCAAATCCGATTTTTGGAGAAATTAATAGAGATAAACAAAAATAAATAAAGAAAAATGTATAATATTTTAATCGTTCTCATTGTTATTGCAGCCATTCTGTTGGCTATTATTGTTCTTATTCAAGAATCTAAGGGTGGTGGCTTAGCATCTGGTTTTGCCAGTTCAAATGCAATTATGGGTGTTCGCAGAACAACAGACATTATCGAGAAAACAACATGGGGTTTGGCAATAGCCATAGTTGTTTTAAGTGTATGCGCATCTTACATGGTACCTGCGTCTCAAGATGTATCTGTTGTCATGAAGCAGAACTCCGCTCTGCCAACATTGCCTGCAAATCAGGTTCCTGCAACTAATTCTGCAGTTCCTGCTCAGCAAGCACCTGCTCAGCAAGCTCCTGCACAATAATCAGGTAAATACAACAAATTAAGTTTAGAGATACAAAAGGTCACTGATATAGTCAGTGACCTTTTGTGATGCGCTATACTTCTACAACACAGGTTTTCCTTTTTTCCAGCGAACTCTTATTTTGGAAAGAATCCATGTCTTTCCGTTTGTGTTATTGCCTTGATAAAAAAGATATGTCCTACCCCTCTTGTCTTTGAATATGCATGGATGACCAGATTCGCTGGCATTCCAATAACCGGGTTTTCCATTGGTAAGAAACGGCTTTTCTGACAGCCGCTTCCATGTTATGCCGTCTGTACTCTCAGCAACACCAATCTGCTGCGGGTAGTTATTATATGCGCCTGCATAAAACATATACAGTTTACCATGCCTTTGGATGATGGTTTCCCCTTCAATGCACCGTCCCTCCCATGGAAGCTTAGGATACAATATAGAAGAATCT
>OCTX012283070.1_pt1 | contig 19983 bp, 12 predicted proteins | sample 1539691 | NCBI WGS metagenome assembly OCTX01 (sample SAMN02144231, study PRJEB22623) | gut metagenome | biome: sheep rumen | host: Ovis aries | place: New Zealand
TTCTTTTTTACCAGTGCTGTTTTAGTTACTGATTTCTGATTCTTTATTGAAGTAAGGACCAGAGAGTCGTGAGTATTTATCTCTTTTGCAATAACAACACTTGTCAGACAAAGCGCGTTTAACAAAAACATCATTACGAGCACTAATATCCACTTACCGGTTTTTCTATTTTTCATTTTATTAAGCCTTCCTTCTACTTAAATTATCAGCACAACAAGTTCGCATATAGCTGTCAATTCCCTGTCCTGCTGCCGCACCCATACATACAAAATGCCAGAATCTTTACTTCAACTAATACGAATATCTTTTTCATCTCATCCTCCGTGTGATTTGAACGACCTGATAAAGCTCTTAATCCAGTATGACATCGAACGTGGAGGGCGCCTTGGAATTATTCAAGTATCACTAGTGATTTCGTATGGTAATTCATTCTGCTTCGCATACTCGATTACACATGAATCAGCAATGGCATGAATGGTCGGATACTTCTTCGGCTCAGATGTATCAAAAGAATACTCCCCAATAAACTCCACAGTAGATGGGAAATATATATCCGTAATAGTTCCTGTGTCATTTAAAGAATAATCTGCTATATGATGTATCAAATCAGGGATATATATTTTGCCTGAAACACCGTTCGGTATACCGTAAAGAACCCGTCCCGTTCTATCTGTCAGAAAGCCATCGATTGATTTATAATACAGATTTTCCTCAGAGACTTTATACCCTGATATCAAACGTCCCTCAAAAGCCCCATCACCGATATCAAATACTGTTTTTCCTATGTAAACACTCCCTATCAGATAATCAGTCTCGTTAGATTGATAGAATGCTCTGTCTCCAATTGACTTTACACTCTCAGGAAGTATCAGATCTCCGTCAATCGGAACATTTCGAAATGCATCTTTTCCTATTTCAGTCACCCCTTCTGATAAAGCCATTTTTGTTAGAGACTCACAGTAGGAAAATGCTGATTCTCCTATTACGGATAAGCCTTCCGGAAGATTTATTTCCTTCAAATTACTGCAATATAAAAACGCTTCCTTGTTAATCACTCGCAAGCTTTTCGGAAAACTAACATTTTCTATTTTAGAATGAAAAAAAGATCTCTCACCAATTGAAACCGTTCCCTCCGGTACTGTTATGCTCTTTTTACCTCTAGGTGGACAGATAATCAGTTCACTGCTATCCCCGGAATACAACACTCCATCTATCACTTTATAGTGCTCATTATCACCTTTCTGGCGAAAGCCTTCCAAGTATCCACTAAATAAAGAACTGTTAAACGCATCAGGCGAAATATAAACCAACGATTCAGGAATATCATACACTGACATCCTTAACCCCGCCAAAGCGCTCTTGCCGATATATTTCATATTTCCCGGAAGAACTATTTCAAAATTGCTTAACAGAGTACTATTAAATGCTTCATCACGAATATCTGTTATCGTTTCGGGAAGAACTATTTTGCTTTCGGCATCTTTTCCTTCTTTATAACCATGTTCTTCGGCATATGAAATCAACGAATACTTCCCGTCTCCTACCGCGGTTACTGGAAGCCCCTGGACATTGTCAGGTAAAACAACAATGTCCTGTTCTGTGGCGTTTTTCGCTGATAATCCGACCAACACAGCATGATCTCGGTAAAGATGATACATCAATATCACATTTCCCATGTCATCCGTATAATCTTTATGCTCTACTTCCATATCAGCAGTGTGTTCGAGATTGTTCTTAATAGCATAACGTTCTGCCTCCGATCCATGGCTGCAATGGAACAAGATGGATTCATCAGCCCCTTCCCACTCATCCGAAGTAAACCGGATCACACTATCTGGTATCAAAACGTGAAGTATGTTTGTTTCCGTGAAAAACCATGTATGTTTGAAGCAGCTGAAAGCATCCGTACATAAACTGACCGTTCCCTTAGGAACAGTTACAAAGTCATTATTACTGTTAGCAAATTGAACAAGCGCATCACCGGCTTTATTCATCAGATTCCCATCTTTAGAAGAAAACATGCGATTCCTTTCATCCACCGAAAATGACCTGTTTTGAAACATGTCGAACGCCCCTTTCCCGATATAAGATACTTCCGGTCCAATTACGATCTCTGTTTCAATATTATTTATATCAGTTGAATCATATAAAAGATCACAAATTCCTTTGTATGTATCAACATCTTCAAAGAATTTCTGTATTTTTGTAATATCATCTGTATCCTCATCTAAATCAAAAGAATAGTTGTCCAACATATACAATTTTTCTGCAATCCCGTACTCATCAGATGATGCAAAGGCGTGTTCTCCGATACGCTTCAGCTTATTCGGTAGTTTCCCTATTTCAAGCTGCTCTGCTCTGAAAAAAGCATAATTCTCTATCTCTTCTACCGAATCCGGAAAAGAGATCTTCATATTCTTTGCCCCCCAGAAAGCGCCATAGTCTATTCGTTTTGTTCCCTCCTTCACATGATATACGCCTCGTGATTGTCGGGCAGGTGGATAAGCAATCAAATCCTCTCCGTCTGCAGAGATTAATGCGCCGTTATCGATTATATATCTACTGTTTTTTGATAGTTTTATTGTTTCAAGCTTGCTGCAGCCAAACACAATTCCTTTGTCAATCCCAATAATCGTCGACGGAATACTGAGCGTCCTTAATTCACTACAATATGCAAACGCACACTTTCCGATTTCAGTCACACCTTCCGGGAGATTAATCGAATCCATGGATCTGCAGAGACCAAAAGCTCGCGCTCCGATATATTTTAATCCGCCTGAAAGCTCAACATATTTTAGTTTCTCACAATTTAAAAACGCACCTGCCCCTATCTCTTCTATTGTATCTGGCAGCTTAATCTTCTCAACCTGACAATCGGACGTCTCTTCTGCGAATATGTTATATGATCCGAAAGCCCCATCACCTATTACAGTCAGCGGAACTTCCTCCACATTATCAGGAAGAGTAAGATTCTTGTCTTTGCCTTCATATTCCACGAGTTCTGCATGATCGGAATATACCGCATAAGAAAGCTTTCCGTAACTTGTTTCTTTTTCGACCAATCTGTATTCTCCAGATTCTTTTACACGAATCAATTTCGAAGCATAGCGTTCTCCTCTTGTATCGGTCAGCTGAATCTGAATATATACATTCGACAATTCAGATGCTTTTACTGAAAAAACGGGCAGTTCTCTCCCAATAGCAATAGTAGAGATGTTAGCGCTTGTTTTCGATATCCATTCATTATACGGGAGCATGTTTCCGAATTGATCTTTCGCCTTAGCCAGATTAAGAATTGCTTTTACCTGAATAAGTCCTTCCGCTTTTGAAAGATCTGCATCATTCTTTCCGATCCCTCCTTCGTTATCCTGCTGAATCTCTATTGAAGTAACTTCAGTCTCACCGGTTTTCGTATCAAGTGAAATAATCGGAGTTATCCAGTCGACATATTTTGTAGTACTAACATTATATTGAACCGTTCCCAACAACGTGTCCATTATTCCGAGCATAAGAGGGCTATATGTCTCTTTTCTTCGACCTGACTCAAGTTGTCTCATTTGTCCGATAAAGCTTCCTCTATTCGAACCAAAACAGATCACATAAGGATCTGCAGGAACATGCAGCACACCTTCCATATCGGGTTCTACACTGCAGTGACATGCGATTACGTGATATAGACCTCCCCTTTCCTGAAGTATTGCGTATTCGGCCAATGCAGTATTCTCAAGCTGATCCGATGTAAGTTTTAGTGTTATCTCATCCTTATCCATTTTGGGTTCACCGAGAACCCAGTCCCTCGTTCTCTCCGACTTCCATGTTTTACCCATCTCCGTCAGCAGAGTATTGTATGCGTCCAGAGCGGTCAATCCTCGGTATACACCATCTCGGTCATTGTAAATCTTCTTATTAGCTGATGGGAAATATATAGATATTCCAGCAGCACCCTCCGTATTTGCATACTGATAGCAGACCATTTCGTGAACTGCCGACTCAAGTTTTGCACATTCATCAGGATACGAATCGGATAACTTACTTGAGAAATCACATAGGTCGACAAGATCATATATGTAATAATCGCTGTTTTTGTCCTCACTTCCGATATTACCAAAACTTTTCGCTCCTGATCGTTTTCTCAACAAGTCGGTATATTCTGAAACTCCCAGATTCCGTGAAATTGCCTCAGCCAATTCATTGACGGAAGCACTGACTTTTTCCACTTCCGAAAGATCTGAAAGTGAAAGTGTCAGTGTAGGCTTAGTTCTTGTACTCTTCTCATAATACCTTTTATAGCCATCAATAATCGTCTTTGCCATTTCCAAAGGTTCAGATATATCATTTAATGCTGAAAAAGTCGAATAATCCCATCCATCACCCGGCTCTGATTCTTCGGAGGCCAGATAATAATCGGCATAATCTTTCCAGACAGTCATGCTCTCCAGAGATCCCATCAGGCAGGCATCAAAACCAACTATATCAATTGACGCTCCTTCTGCATACGGTGTCATCTCAAGGGCATCTTTCATCTCCTCAAGAAGCAGGGAATCTCCGTCAAAAAGTTCATCATTACCGTATCCGCGCAACGGCCCCCCACCATGATCCCAACAGACAAGCATAGTGTGTTTTGCCGGGTAATGCTCATAGCAATAGTTGATAAAAGAAGCAAAAGTCTCCGCGTCACCCATACTGACATTCTTCCCTGTTTCTGCGACGACACGCTCTCCTTCCGGAAGAGAAAGATCATAAACGCAGTTCCTGTCAGCAGGAATGTCGCATGACCAACGGTCAGTCCCTCCGGTGTATAGCACGATATTACTACGCTCATAATCTATTCCGGCCGCTTCTAACTCCATTATGTCAAATGTAGCTTTGCAAAGATGACTTTCAAGATCTGATCCGACCATATAGATCATCACAGTCCATTCTTTCTCCCCCGACTTTTTCGAGTTTCTCGTATCAAATAGCGTAGCAGAAGATCCTTTGGAAGAATCGGATCCCACTACTTCCGGCTTGCTATCTTGAAAAACAGATTCAGATCGTGACGGAGCACCAGATACAGCATTTGGTGTATTATTTCCCGAATCTAAAACATCAGAAGCCGGAATAATTCCGGCTTCTGATGTTCTAGAGCATGCAGAAAAAAGCAATAATAAAACAACCAGTGTTGCTATCCATTTTTTCCAGATAAAATCATTTTTCTCACTATTATTAAACATATCGCTCATCCAGATCAGTATTTCTCAAATCCGTTTTTTACTTGATATTTCTTAAGCATCTCCACATTCTTATATACAATCAACCGATATATTCACCCGTATACTTTATATAAGCATGCGAAAACCCTGCACCTATGGCAGCATCCAAAACTTTCTCGGCATCAGCTTCTGTTGAATATTCGCCCGCAGACACACAGTACCATCTCTCCTGATTTAAATTACTCCACTCATCGGAAATGTAAACACGTCCATCCAGGCCGCATCTCGATAATTCATCTGCCTTGCTCTGAGCCGCATACATATCCTTGGATGAATAGCACCATACTCCGTAAAACGGATTCTTCTTTGTGCCCTCTGTTATTGTATAATCTGATGACGCGAAATCTGATATGGCAATCGGTGCCATAGATATCACTTGTTTATCAAAATCATATTCATAATCATATACATCCGACACACGGATATGTTCGCTATCGCCGACCAAATTCACCCAGTACTGTCCGTCTCTGCTCCAATACCTATACTCATCCGAAGTATTAAAATATCTGATATTATTCGTGGAGATAGCAAACATTTTATGCTCAATCTTTTCGCGATAGTAGGTGTCAGCCAAAGCCTCCTGTGCATAACCGTAAAATGGCTGATCACTGCTGCTATAGTGCTCAGCAGCTGAACCGAAATCGTCCCATGTCACATCCACTTCATACCAGTTTCCATCGATTTTAACTATTGTCCAGGCATGCAGCCCCATATTTTCACCAGCTCCTGCCATTCCGCACAGATATACTGCTTCCATACCTGCCTGCTGCAGAAGATAAATGTATGCCTGCGTGTATCCATCACAGACAGCATAATGCGGTCTTCCAGCTGAATTGGACACTAATGCTCCATATGCAGTATGAGCCCGATCATAAGACTTATCATTATCGCAGACATCATGGTCATATGTCACGTCATTCAAGAGTTTATCATGTACTGATCTGGCAATAGACCATTGCGAAGCAGATGTATTAATGTCCTCCAGAAAATCATCAACAGCATCATTAAACTTATTAATCTCGTCAACATATTTTTTATAAGATTCATTCAAGGAGACGTAGACTGTATAGTTATTATTGCTATCCCTGTTAGTTGTATAACTCCACGTAAAATATGTCTCATCCGAATTATAGTTCCAAAAGAATTCCGGATGATCATAATGAATGCAATATAGTATTTTTAATATATGATTCCTGAAATCCGTAGTAGAAGGATTTTCTTTGGTTAAAAAAGATGTGGTGCAAACTGATTCATAGGAATAATACACAGCCAACGTCGTAGCTTCGTATATATGTCTTTCAAAATCATTGAGTTTGTTATAGTAATAATAGCTTTTCGCATTGTTGAACATTGGTGTCTTCTGTGGAGTTTTAAAATCACGCATTGATCGATCTATTTCCTGCGCTTCTTCTTCAGAAATCTCTTTGATTTCAAAGTTTTTTGAACAATCAGCCACATCTCCGACAGACATGCTATATAAAGCATTTGATGGCTTAACTTCAACTGCATTCAGAGAGTTTGCGTCTGCATTCGTACTTTCGTTTTCAGTCTTCACGCTTGCCACTTCTTCGCTCTCAAGTTTCTCGTCTGCAAGTGTTTCAGAAGTCGAGACATCTGATGTTGCCGCCCGATCAGACCCGCATCCTATAAACAAGCAGCTTAACAGTAAAAACATAATAATCCATGCAATAATTTTTTTCATTTTTCTTTTTCGTCCAAAAATTCACTTATTGTGATTGGATTTCCTTTCTCCGGGTTCTCCGGGCATTTACAACATATCAGATTAAGAAGGATCGCTATATTCATTATAGATAAAGGGGCTGCTCATATAAAGGGCGTTTGATAATTCGTATTATCTATATATTATCGGTTTCAGACATCAAAAAAGACAGCCGGATCTCCGCTGCGATGCGGTTGTCGAAATAATCCAGAATGCTCGCTCCGTCCATTCTCTCCGGGGCAGCGGACAGACCAAGGAGGATCTTGGGCTTGAAATAATTCAGGAACCAAACCTGTGAGAGCAATCGCCTTTGAAAGTTGTACCATATACCTCTTTGGATTTTTCCCTTTGACGGAATTGGTCGCCCTATAAGGAAGCAGCTAATAGCCCTTTGTAATCGCCATGAGAGCCGCTTAGAGAAGAATAGCGGCAGAGAAAAGCAACACAAAGATTGTATATGGGAGCATGGTTATCTCCCTTTCTTGTGATCATTGATTGCACTTCTTATCACCAAAAAAATTACCACAGGTAATGGTAATGCCAAAAGAATTTCAACTGCCTTTGCCACTCCCTCTCCACCCGAAAAGTCAATATGCATCTCATTCTTAGAACATAAATATCCTAAACCGCCAAAGGCTAACATAAACATAATATACAAAAATACCAGTTTCACACTGAACACATTCCTTTTCCTGATACATTCCCATATATATTTCACGCCTGCACCCGCCAAAGATATCGCATGCAAATTCAATAGAATACCAAAATTTGCAATAATCGCGCCGTCCTGAAATATGATTCCATACTCCTCATAGCCAAGTTGATAACCAAGCCTTCCCGGAAGCCAAGAGTACAATATTGTTGAAATCATAAGAAATCCTAATGAAAGTAAAAGAATTTTTTTCCATATTCTCGATTTCTCTAGTATTGCCTCAAAGCAAAGTGAATACAATACGCATGCTATAACCTCGCCTGCCCAGATTGTGAAGATGCACATAGAAAAAATAAACTCTCTCATATCTATTCATCCACCGCATTTTTCATTCCTCAGCCCACCCCTTTTCTATAGCCTCATCCACGATCAGGTCGATCAAAACATCAAGCTCTGCTTTCACCTGTTCCAGGGGTTTAGAGTCAAGTTCCGTTTTTGAGCAAATGTCCATAATTGATTATCTACCCAAGAGCCCTCGGCTACATATACCACGTTCCATACATTTCTCTCTCCAAGTCTCTACTAATTCAGCTGAATGTATTCAGAAATGCTTCGACCTGCGGAATTACTGGGTAATCATATATTCTTACTCTTGCACCTCTTTGCGCAATATGCTGCGCCACATAATCCCCAATATGCAGATTTTTCCTGTTTATCATGAATCCATCCAGCGAATCTGTTTCTAGTACCAACATCTCACTTTCTGATTTCGCCAACTGATAAAGTTCACTATTCTCAGCTGTTCTTGTCCAAATAATCAAGTGAATATCAGTCCGATCCCCATTCCTGATGATGTCATGCAACATTATCATATCATTCTGATCAAGATTCCAACATAACTCCATCTGTTGTATAATCATCCAGACAGGCTCTGCTTTTCCCTTACCGTTTTCCAACCTATCCCGGGAACACTGATAAACAGAAGCTATCTTGTCCTTTATATCCTGATTATATATATATTCTACCAAGCCTTCATTATCCTCCTCAGTACATGCAATAACCGGATCTGAACACAACTGACCGAAGCGGTCATTCTGTTCAAGCATTCCCAAATTTTCATCCATTCCATTACAGCATATGAGTCTTATTTCCTTTCCGTTTTTTTTATACTGTATTTTCATTAATAGAAGTGATATCACACTGTAATACATTGCACTTCTTCCTGCGTATTCAGCTTTCCTGTCCCCCCCAAGAATCCACAAACTCTTTTTCGGAAGACTAACGAATTTTGAATCATTGTCAAGACGCAGCGACTCCCCAATCATCAGCCCTATCTCTCCTTTAGGCATTTCACCTTGCTCGATATAATGCGTCAGAGGATGGCTCTTGTCGAGAGAAGGGTCTGTTGACAAAATTGTCGTATAAGAGCTAAAGCCTTTATAAGCATCGCTGATATAAGAAAGCCATTTTTCCTGTTGTTCCGGTGCAAGCTCCGCGGTGTATGCTAAAGATTCCGATTTACCAAAATTATCTGTATAGACACAGACCCCCTTTTGTTCAGGGCTTATTCCATTCATCAGATCCATCGCCTCAGTTCTCCCTCTAAACAAACTCGATACTTCTTGAGACGTTGTTTGTAACAGAATCCTGTTGGCACACATTTCTATTATTTTTTCGATTTCGTTAACTTTAGTAATCTCCTGCGCAGCAAGGAACATGTGCACACCATATCCGCCATGCTCATGTGCAATAAGATCAATGATATCCATTACCTTTCTATTCATTAAGGAAATTTCTTTACTTTCAGCGTCATTGACCAGTATATAAAGCTCATCAATCACTACTACAATTCGTTTCATCGGATTGTCAGGATTTCTTCGATTATATTCGTTAATGTTCATATGCTTGCTAAGAAGTGTTTTTCTCCGATCGATTTCTCGCTGCAACTCCTCAAAGACCATCATGACGAAACACGGTTCATTCGCAAGATTAATCATCTTTAGGTGAGGGATTCTAAAACTACTGAACAAGCTAAAATCATCCCCGTTTTTATAATCAATCAGATAAACCTCTACTTCTGCAGGGCTATAGTTCAGCAACAAATTTGTGAGGAATACTCGTAGTAAATTTGATTTTCCAGATCTTACTGAACCAGACAAAAGTGTATTTACGTGTGCGTCATTCATATTAATCATAAATTTTGCGCCACCTTGAAGAGTTCCCAGTCGCACACTTATTTCTTCCATACCGGAAGCTCGGAAATGCTCTGTTTCTCTAGACACTATGCTATCAAAACTGACTAATAGCCTTTTTCCGTTCACACTTTCCTCATAAACTTCCTTCTTAAGTGCCTCTATCTTTTCTTGAGAGAAATTCTCATACATTTCAACTATCAACTTTTGACCACATTTACATTTATTTCTGGTTTTGATTGAGAATCTCCTGCCATCAATATGTTCCAATATCTCCATCTGCCCTTGAATCTGCTCAATAGCTGGTTCTGTACTTCTACGCGTATCATCCGGCATAGCAATAATGGCCGAATAACCAGCAGAACCACAATCCCTGGTCAAAGCAATCATCTGCGTGATGACCTCAGAATCAAACCCGGTAGGAAAGTGTTGTGCAAAAACAAATTGATATGTTTCTCTGCTTAGGACATTGTTTTCATTATATATTCTTAATGATATATCTCGCTCGTTAAAACTGGAAATTAAGTTATTATAACGAGTCCACATCGCTCCAATCTGCTTTTTTATGCCTGACGGATGTTTTTGAACCTCATCACCCAGCAGAATATTCTTTGCCTTACTGTCTCCTCCCCTGTACGCTGGTGCCGGATTTAGAGACATAAGTTCCGCAAAAGATCCCAGAGCAGCATTGTCAATCAGACAAAACTCCAGTAACGATGCGGGAATGTTCATCATTACCCTGATACCAATCATATTCACAACCTCTTTGATTTTAGGCTCTGCGTATATGCCATGTTTCAAGAATAATTTCACACCCTCTTCAATGGAAACAAAAAACGGAAGACTCAGTTGCAACTTGCCTTCCGTTTGTTTCGCAATATCCGTGTAATTCGTTTCATATAATTGGCAGGCAGCTTTATAGAACTGTTTATTATAATTGTTTCCTAAATCAAGAGCAACATGTGTCATGCCGATGCAAATATTACTAACCTGCTGGCCTTCAGTATATACATTATAATCAATCCCACATCTTATTTTCTGATAGAAAAGTTGTACACCCTCTTTGGGAAATACAATCTCCATCACATTAGCAAAATCCGTTAGGATTTGCTCTAATGCATCTTTTTGACCTTCTCTCAGTCTTGCAGCAGCCTTCTTTCCCTTTTCCTCAAGAACTGTATCTCTCTCTTTTGTTGTCTCGAGCAATATTCTGAGTTCTTCTTTTTCCTCTTTATCCTTTTTTTCAAGGTTAATCCGTTCATTCCGATACTGTTCTTCCAGTTTCTCCAAATTTTGTGTACGTTCTTTTTTTATATATTCCAGCTTATTTTTGTACTCCTTTTCGATATTCGCACTCTTTTCAATCTCTTTTTCCCTGTTATACGTTGAAATGTAACTGACAGCCTCATCAGCATCTTTATAAATCCTGACAATTTCCTTAGAATGTGACAAAATTTTTTCACTTGATCGAAACACTCTCTCACACTCACGTTGTATCTTTTCATAGTGTTTATTTGCTTCCATCAATGCGAAATCCTTTAAAGCCGATTCAGCCATAGCAAGGTTTGTTATGTTCGGCTTGTATAAAGAATAATCTTTTTGAACCTCATCCTTTAAAACTATCGTTTTAGCTAAAGATTTTATAGGCGCCTGCATTCCTAAGTAAGATAAAAAAGCATCGTACAATTCTGCAATCAGTGTATAATTATGACGATTGATTTTCCTATCCTCACCACTTATCTCGAGCTTACTATAATTTTCTTTTCTCCATTTATATGCTTCCATCTCCTTCCGGTTAAATCTTTCATTAACTTGTTCCTTCTCTTTTTCCTCACGAGAGTCAAGCTCATTCCAAACACCCCCCCATCTTTGTGCATAAGAATTGTTCGCCTCTGACAATGCAGTTATACATGCATCTCGTTCATTCTGATAATCTCGTTTTGACTTCGAAATATCAGCATCCCACTGCAAAAGAGTACTGGTATAAATACTATGATAATGACTGAAACAATATTGAAAGCCATCTAACATAGCCAATAATCCAGCTTCCAAATTCGATTCCATTAAAGGTCTTGGACATGTGAGCAAAGGAAAGATACTGCCTAAATCAATTGTAGGACCTTCTTCCTCAACAACCATATTATTCTGTCGCATGGAATTAAGAATACTAGCCATCTCTTCTTACACTCTCCTTAATTTCATTAATCAAAACTGTGTCTTTTCTCCAGTTCCGCCAGGCTTATTTTTGTCTCCATATCAGTTACATCTACTGCATCCGCCCAATAAGTGAAAGCTTTTTCCTGTAAAAGCAATTTCAGATTTTCTCGAACCACACTGTCTTGGCTCGCATCCTTAAAGAGAGTTTCAGTGTCTTCATATTTTTTACCTCCAACCCACACACCTTGCGTTTCCGGGTCCAATACATAGATAAGCCGAAAACATTTACCGATAAGGGAAATAGGTTCTTTGTCCAGATTATTTATTCTGTTTATCCTGATATCAGCATTCTCTACCAAACTCCGCACCAAATTTTGGAACTGTTCCAAAGATATGGTCGGGCTTTTTAGTCCGATTAATTCAGCCAGCTGACTGTATTCCCAACATTTTTCACCACAAAACACTAAAGGCGATGCCAATTGATCTGACCTTACAAAGACTCTATTTTGTTTTCTAATTGCACGTTTCTCCAACCAATCATCTATTTGTATTTCCCGCCATCGTTTCTCAGGCTCAGGGCAAGTTAACCTAGCCACAAGTTGCCTAATATCACGATCCGCGATTGTTTGCAAGTCCGGCTGCGTCATATCATTAAAAGTATCTCTATTAAGCCGTCGGTACAGTGTGTAAACCAGCATACCCAGTGCATAATAATCAGAAGCAGTACTAAATCCAGTTGTGTCGCATTCTGGCGCCCTGAATGATGGACTTACTCCATTGTCAGGAATGCTTGTCTTGGAAGCATAGTCAGACAAACAAACCATATTGCTGAACCCACAAAAGAAGAAATGTGCCAAATCATTACTGACTAAAATATGCTCAGGACAGAGATCCCGTAAAAGCAGCCCTTGGGAATGGAGGGAGTGAAGCCCTTCACTCAACTGAGGCAGCAAATAGTGTCGAACGGCATATATCGGTACATTTCGTACATTTAAATCACCAGCCATAAGAGGGGAAACATCAAACAATACACCGTCAATCTCTCCACGATCAATAACACACGACCCACTATACATCATTGGAAGCTTTTCAAGTCTGTTTCTGGCTTGCATATCCATAGTAGTAATGCCATCATAACATTTTAGTCTAAATAGTATGTTCCTCTCATCCTGCACAAGCCATGTCTTACTTCTATCCGAAGAACACTCCATGCGAACCACAGTATAATTATTCCTGATACTAGAAATCTTCTGTCCGTTTCTTAGATTCATAATTCTATCTATCCACCTGTACAATTTCTAATGATACTCGCTCGTCTTTTATTTCAAGAGTATCAATACTTAAGCCAACATCTTTCCCTATGCTATTCCTAAAAAGTGGGTTCCCAGCGAGGGGATTTAGCAGGCATCTTTCAACAGTATTGCCGATTCCACGCCCACCTTCTTCTTTTTCAAGATCCTTTTGACAAAGATCCAGTAATGTTAAAAACGCACTCTCCTGCAAAGAAACCTTAACTCCTACACGCTCCTGAATACCCTCAAGAATCCTGTCGACCATTCCCTGAAGAATCTTATTTACATATTTACGCCGGATAAAATCAAAAACGAAGATATTGTCTCCAAGCCTACTGAGCAACTCAGGCCTGGCAATATTTTCCCTATAGTATTCACGAATAGCGGAAACGATTGAGGCCTCCAATTTTTCATACGGTAAGTTATCATCATATTCTATATTTTTAACCCATTCGTTAGGTCTTGTTTTAGAAGGAACAACTATGCCTAAGTTACTCGTAAAAATTATGAAGCAATCCTGAAAAAAGACCGTGTCCCCATGGCTGTCTGTAATACGGCCGTCATCTAATATTTGAAGGAATTTATCCAATATTGAAGGATGTGCCTTTTCAATCTCGTCAAACAGGAGTACACAGAAGGGCTTCGCCCTCACTGCGTTCGTAAGCTGACCACCTTCTTCATAACCAACATATCCCGGAGGTGCTCCTAATAGCCTCTGATCCGAATGCTCCAGTCGATATTCACTCATGTCAAAGCGTATTAGGTTCCGATCATCTTGAAATAACTGTTCAGCGATTGCCTTTGCCAGTTCCGTCTTTCCTGTTCCGGTAGGTCCAGCCAAAAATATGACTCCGCGAGGTCGGGAAGTATGCTTTGATTGCTGAAGACCAGTTAATCCAGATGCCGCCCTTCTAATCACTTCAGATACTCTCCTAATGACATACTCCTGCCCTATGACCCGTTTACTCAGCTGCCGTTCTAACCCTTCAAGAGTATCTTGGCTAACCTGATCCCACGGATTCTCCATTACACCATGACGGTATAGCTGAACAGCTTTTTCAATCTGGACAAGACTCATCTTCTGTTCAGCCATGAGCTTGAAAAGATTTTGAATATCCTGCGTTAGCATACCGTCAGTCATACCTGCCAAATGTCTTTCCAGTTCTGTCAATTTTGATGAATTTATATCTTTTCCATCCAGTAATTCACAGCTCATTCTTTCTATAAGCCTGATTCGTTGATTATAATCAGGTTTTGGTATGGAAATAACCTTTATTCTGGGATTCTCCATGTAAAACCACGGGGGAAGATCGTTTAATTTGTCAGCAAGCAGGTATAAACGACTCTTTCTTTTCATTCTGGTTTCACTAACCGAAAAACTTCGTGCGCTTTCGCATGATATATTCATATACAAAAACCATTTTCTCTCATCTTCGACCAGATCATTAGGTCTGGCAACCAGCCTGCTGGCATAACGGAGAATTACGCCTGTCAGCGCCTTTTCTTGGAGAATGATAAGATGCAGGATTTTTGCAGTGTCTTCTGTACAGCTTCCAGATAGATACGCTGTTTTTCCAATCGTCTTTAAAATACTCCTGTCAAAAAGTTCCTTATCGCCAGCCTCAACAATATATCTCAAAGCATCTCCGGAACGAGGATTATTTAACTCATCAATACACACATACAATTCATAAAACCCACGAACAGGATCGAACCCTACCACTAATTGGTAGCCTTCTTCGACCAATTCACTGGAAAGATAAGACTGCATACTAGGAGTATAACCCTTTATGCCATACTCGTCATATACAGGGTAAGAATCTTGGATATTATCTGTAATTATCAAAATATCCTTCATGTGGCCGAACATCTTCAATTCTTTTTGCCACTTAGGCCTTTCACTTTGCATGAATTAATCCTCCACTTTCCCTATGTATTCCAACAGAAAGGATCTCATTACCATATACAAAATTCTCTATCTGCCGTCCCCTTTCCAAATATTCTTCATAGTTTTTGATAACTGTCTTGTTCAGATAGTGAATAGCCTGATTAGAAGATCCTCGTAAAGGTGTTTTCCCATCATTCAGTTCTCGTATATATGCGCCATCAACAAGTACATCTGTTAATAATAACAGAGTTCTTTTTTCGGAATCACAACGAAGCTCATCCATTTGAAAACCGGAAAAAATCAACACTTCCGGTCGCTCGGGACCAATTCTAGTTAAGCAAGAGGCTAACGCTGAAGACTGTAAGAAAGGCTCTCCTCCTGTAATGGTGATTCCATCAACTTTATGCTTCAATAACATTTGCTTTATAAGATTCGCAAGTAAATCTTCTGATATTTTCTGGCTTTCCTTTACTTCCCATAATTCCGGGTTTGCGCATCCAGGGCAATGGCGCTCGCAGCCGGCTGTCCACACCGCAATTCTTTTCCCTGGTCCCAACGTGGTAACAGGGTATAGAATCCTATCTATATACATTTTTCTCCTTTTTATTCATGAGTCTCTACCCGTAGTGTGCAATTATCTCCTATTGTTATCAAGGCATTGTTTTCAAGCTTGAATGTACATCCCTGTAATTTTACATCAGGTTCATCATACAGATCTGAATACTCATAGATTATCTGTTTTCCTTTTACATATGCGTACCACCCGGTAGTATAATATGTTAGTTGAAGATGCTCCTCTTCTATCCCTGAAAAATCAGGCTGGCTGAAAAACTCCAAATGTATATTGCCACGTGTGCCAATTACATAGGAAACATTTATATCGGGAAACTCCAATCGTCTCGTATAACCTGATTTGGTACAAATGAATGCAAGTTGTGTATTCGATGAAACTACCACCTCAGAATCACTCTTTTTCCATACTTTTCTACTAGCTAACACTTGTGGTGATCGTGTTTCTATACTCCCTTTTTCAGAAGCATTTTGTACTTTTTTTTCAATAGTTCCATCTAGCAAGATTGGCTGATCCTCTAATCGGTTAAAAAAATTCCAGCACGACTTACAAATGGTAGGATATTGATTTTCTAAAAAAAATGTTACTTCCCCACAACAACGACACACTACTTTATACTGTGCTGTTTTTCTATCCAGTCCTCTTTTCTCACGCGCTGCAATTCCACAGTACCTATTACAGACACTACAATATCTGGCATTTTCATCCAAGATGCTTTTACATCTTGGACATCTTCTTGCTTCTTTCATAATCCCTAATACTTCTAGATTCTCCCTTCGAGACATTCTTGTTTACAATGACTTTCATCGCACTATTTCGTTCCGGAGGAAGATAACTCTTTTGTCTAAGTATGACGCCTTTTCTTCGCACAGCTCTAATAATATCCGGATGTTGATTACAGAATGATATTTGCTGCATCAGAGAAACATTTTTTTCTTCTTCTGTCAAATCTTCCTGAATTGCAACTTCCTCTGACGTGTCATTGACGGTTAAAGTAGCGACCCTCATCATCACTTCTCCGTTCATACCAGTATAAACTACTATTCCAGAAGAAGAATCCCCTGGTTCCCGGTATACTGAAAAATCCTGTTCTCCTTCCTGAGCATATAATAAGTGAGATTCAACGCAGGAATACCCTAATTCATGCATAGCTTCGTTTATTGAACTGGCTATAAACTCCATTTCATCACGTTCAGAGTATTCCTTTTCATATAGCTCTATTTCTGTTACCAGTTCCTTAATATCGGTAAAGTCCTGATATTCCTTCTGTTTTTTTCCCAGAATGTTACATAATGCAATATACCTCTGATAAAATGCTTTTTGACGTTCCCACTTTTCCATACAGATTATATATTCATCAAATGTATTCTGTATTTCATTTTCAAAATTAACATCAATTTCTTTAGGCTCACACCCCTCAAGCTGCTCATGTAATTCAGCAGCTCTCTTTTTCGTTTTATTTAGCTGATTCAATACGACCTTACTCCCTATTTCTAACTCTATAGAATCAGAAATGATAGTATCTAGCATTTCTTTCAGCCTCTTTTTTAGTTTCCCTGATTGAAAAACAACTTTTTTTTCCGGATCTATATCTATGTCTGCCTTTTTGCTTAATAAATCGTTATCTATCAACTGTTGACGGTTTTTTTCCCGATCCTTGACTTTATTGATTTTATCAATAGCGATAGCCTTGATTCTTTGAGTGTTCTCCCTTTGGGAAGCTGTTTTCTTCACCCATTCTTCTATGGAAGTAGTACTCGGTCTTTCAACACCGCGGAGCTCATTGCTTAATTTAATCAATTCATCATAAAGAGCTGTATGTTCCTCAAAACTCCATCCTTCGCTGCCACTAACCTCATAAACCGTATAATAGTCCCATATTTCATCAATAACTTTTGTCGCTTCTACAACAGCAGAATCATAATCTCTCTGAGCCTTAATCAATCTCTCAAGACGTTCTCTTCTCTCTTTTTCCAACTGTGCTTTTCTTTGGGCTTCAATATCAACCCTACTTATTTTGGGGCCACTCATGTTCACTCACCTCTTTTATTAATTTCTGGTATAGAACTATAGTCTGAATCGTTATCAGTACTACGCCTATTAGCATGCATCTAAAGCCCATTTCTGATTGCAAATCAAAAAGAAACTCTGGCCTTCTGATAGTTACAACAATTATTGTAAAGATAATTGTAAGCACAAGCATCAGTACACTACCAGCCACTACTTCAAATCTTTTAATATTTCTTTGTCTGACTACATTGTTACCGCCATTAGCGATTATTGACATGTGAAAAAGCAGACGCAAAATCCAACTGATAAAAAAAGCTGCCACAAAACAAATATAAAAAACTCTCAATACACTATAATTCATAGCAAAATATAGTCTAAGCACTCCTAATAATAATCCCACAATAATATCCATTTAACTTGTCCCCTTACCAGTATAATTTAATCTTAGCTATTGACAAAAAGCAGCCTCATATTTTTAGCACGTTCGTCGTTCCTACAGTATCATTCCAATCTCCGCAATATCGCTTCACACTTTGAATTGTATTATAAAAATGTCAAGTCAGCTAAATAAATCAATTGATTCACCAGGGGTTTCTTAAAGCGGTTGCAATTGCTATTGGGATGCATAAATATAGAATAATTACAATTATCTTTCTTAATAAACTAAATTTCTGGTATAGAACTATAGTCTGAATCGTTATCAGTCCTACACCAATTATCATGCATTTAAAACCAATATCCGATTCTAAACCAAAAAAGAACTCAGGCTTTCTGGTGGTGATTACAATTATTGTAAATATGATAGAAAGAACTATCATTAATACGCTACCAGCCAATATTTCAAATCTTTTTATATTTCTCTGTCTAACCACGTTAGAACCACCATTAGCGCTTATAGACACGTGAAAAAGCAGGCGCATCATCCAACTAATAATAAAAGCTGCTACAAAACAAACGGAAAAAGCTTTCAAAACACTATAATTAATAGCAAAATATAGTAGAAGCGCTCCTATCAATAATCCCACAAAAAAATCCATATTAACTTGTCCCCTTCCTCATATGCTTAGTCCTTAGGTAGTGACAAAAAATTTGCTTGTGTACCCCACTGATTGTCTATATTTCATAAACTTATATTTAACTATTTCACACAGAGCATGAGTTTCTCTGCTAGGTATGTGATATTTATCGATTATGGGGATATCATTCTCTATTTGATTCATTAATATATCAAATTTATGGTTTGAGCCATTTTTCATATAATAGTCCAGCAAGTATTTGGCATTCTCCGTACAGTATACCATAGGTGCACCGCGATATATTATATCTGGTTCAACAGCAGTAGTTATTCTGCCATCAAAATATGCAGTAAAAAATGCTTGCGTATCAATGTTATATATATAGTCTTCCAACATTTTCTCCGCTTCTTTGATTCTATTATGAGAAGTAAGCCAGTTAACGCCTTCTATCATCATTACAGACAGCAATTGTATTGCATGTTTATTATCTTTACTGATTATATTTCTAATAATATCAATCCATTTTTTTAAATTAGTATAATAGTTTTCTTCATATCCGAATTCATTTTTCAAAATATCAACAATGAAATCATCCATTAGTATTTCTGATTCCACAAAAAATGCTATGCTGCCACTCTCATATTCAAAGCACATTCTTTTATAGAATGCAGTGTGCAATTCACTCACTTCTTCAATATCAGGCACGTATTGGTCATGCCCTGGCTCCATCGCTAAATATGCACTAAACACAGAGCCGTTTTCGCCATCATGTTGCCATAAAGTGCTAAAATCCAGAAGTGTGCGAATCGCATCTTCTTTTATTTCCTTAAATTGTTCCGTTGTTATGCTATCAGACTCAAGATTATTTATCGCCTCCTCCACATTTTCGTCAATCAAAGTACGATCGATTGCATATCCTTTTGACCTTATCTTTTCCAGACATTCTTTCGCACGTTCATAATATGACAATCCATTCTGGGTTTCGCTACTTGATAAAAAATGTTTTAATTGAAGATTTAAAATATGTTCCTCTTGTGTTGGTGTCAATCCCGTTACATAGAGTTTGTCCAACCATCTTTGCCCTATAAATCCATTTCTCCAAATATGTCTGTATACGCAGACCCTTCTTTATACTTCGCATCACTTCCTATCATGTCAAGCCCTAAATCCAAGTTTCATGCGGGTTTGACGAACTTCTATACCTCTTGAAACAGAGCCAGTTGGGTATGGACA
>OCTX012201914.1_pt1 | contig 19979 bp, 15 predicted proteins | sample 1539691 | NCBI WGS metagenome assembly OCTX01 (sample SAMN02144231, study PRJEB22623) | gut metagenome | biome: sheep rumen | host: Ovis aries | place: New Zealand
ATCCGCTGCGCCATCGCGACCTCCTCCTCCGTGGAGACGGCGCAGACCTATCTGGCAAAATCCGGCCTCGCGCCGTATTTTGACGTGGTCTGCAGCGGCAATCAGGTGGAGCACGGAAAACCCGCTCCGGATGTTTTCTTATACGCAGCAGAGCTTCTCGGTACAGCGCCGGAGGAATGCTTTGTCGCGGAAGACAGCTTCAACGGCGTGCGCGCGGGACATGCGGCCGGTATGTTCACGGTCATGATTCCGGATCTGGTGGCGCCGGACGAGGAGATCCTGTCGCTGGCGGACGCCTGCCTTGAGAGCCTTGCGCAGCTGCCGGACCTGCTTATTGATAAAAAGCTTGTAATTGCCTGTAATTGACGTGTTTTTACCGATTCGGTCAATCGTATTCGGATCACTGAAAGGCGGCCGACATATGCCGCAGAGCCCTTCATGAGACTTGACAAATTGCTGGCCGACATGAATCTCGGCACCCGAAAAGATTTAAAACAGGAAATCCGCAGAGGCGACGTTCTGGTGAACGGGACGCCTGTGAAAGATCCGGGCTTTTCCGTCGACGGAAGCGAAGAAATTCTGTGGAAGGGAAAGCGCGTCCGCTATGCGGCTTACGAGTATTACCTGCTCAACAAGCCGGCCGGCGTCATCAGCGCCAGCGAAGATCCGAAGCAGGAAACGGTGCTGGATCTGCTCGGCCCGGACCGCCGCAGGGACCTCTTCCCGGTCGGGCGTCTGGACAAAGACACGGTCGGCCTGCTGCTGATCACGAATGACGGCGATCTCGCACATCAGCTCCTCTCTCCGAAAAAGCATGTGGATAAGACCTACTATGCGCGGATTACCGGGCGGGTCACTCAGGAAGATGTCGATGCGTTCCGGGAAGGCTTTGACGTGGACGAGTCGCTGCATACCCTTCCGGCCAGACTGGAGATTCTGTCAGACAGCGAAGTGAAGGTCACGATCCGGGAAGGCAAGTTCCACCAGATCAAACGAATGTTTCAGGCGCGCGGCATGGAAGTGCTTTACTTAAAGCGTCTCTCCATGGGGCCGCTCTCTCTCGATCCTGATCTGCCGGAAGGAAGCTTCAGGACACTGACGGAGGAAGAGCTCACGTCGCTGCGCAGTTGTACTGCGCAGTCTTAACACAGGAGTACAGATGATCATGAGCAATCACAATCTTCAGAAGAAAGTCGCCGTTTTCAATGATTTCACAGGCTTCGGGCGCTGTGCGCTGACAGTGCAGCTGCCGCTGCTTTCCGCGCTGGGACTGCAGTGCTGTCCCGTGCCGACAGTGCTGTTTTCCAATCACACGGCTTTCCCGAGTCATCACCGCATGGAGACAGAGCAGGACCTGCCCGCTTATCTTGCGGAGTGGGAAAAGCTTGATCTGAAATTTGAAGGCATCGCGACCGGCTATTTCACATCCGAGGCCGGAATTGAAGCCGCCCGCTCGTTCCTTGAAAAGCAGGATCAGGCGCTGATCCTGGTGGATCCGATCATGGGAGACCACGGGCGGATGTACTCTTCCTGCACTGAGGAGCGCGCGCAGAAACTGAAGGATCTCCTGCCCCTCTGCGACGTGCTGACGCCGAATCTCACGGAAGCCTGCATTCTCACCGGAACGCCTTACACGGAGAATCCGGAAGAACCGCTGCTGCATGAGCTGTGTGAGAAGCTTGTGCTGCTCTCTCCCCGTCTTTCGAAGATTCTGATCACCGGTATCGAGTGCGGTGACCGGCTGGGCAATTATGTTTATGAAAAAGAAACCGGAGGAAGGCTTGTATGCTTCCCCCGGGTAGGAATTTCCCGCGCCGGAACCGGAGACGTGATGGCTGCGATTCTGCTCGGTGATCTGGTAAATGGTCTGCGCCTGTCCGACGCACTCAGCCACGCGCAGCGTTTCCTCGCTGCCTGTCTGCAAACCGCCTCTGAGCTGGGACTTCCGCCTGAGGATGGTATTCCCTTCGAACTGAATCTGGCAAAATTATGACTTTTCGTTCTTCTCAGCCCTGCAGTCCGTTGATGTAGCGGCAGGCCGCAAGTGCTGCGGTTGCGCCGTCCGCGACGGCGGTGGTCACCTGGCGCACAAACTTGCTGCGGCAGTCGCCTGCCACGAACACGCCGGGCGTCTTTGTCAGGCACTGCTCGTCCGTATCAAAGTATCCGTAGCTGTTCAGATCCGCAAGCTCTTTGAAGGGCTCGTTCTCCGGGATCAGGCCGATGGCGACGAACAGTCCGTCGCAGGCGATCTCCTGAGATTCTGCCGAGTTTTCAGACCGGCTGTGAATTCCGAGGCCTTTCAGCTCACCGTTCTCCGTGATCAGGCGGTCAATGGCGACCTCTGTCAGCGCGCGCACATTCGGCTTGGAGAACAGGACGTCCTGGAGACGCTGCTCGCCCGTAAACATCGGGAGATCCTGCAGCATGATGACTTCCTTACACTTTTCTGCCAGAAGGACTGCTTCCTGCAGCGCGGAATTTCCGCCGCCGGCCACACAGACCGTCTTTCCGGCATAGAAATCGCCGTCGCAGACTGCGCAGAAGGAAATGCCTTCTCCGATCATCTCCTCTTCGCCCTCAAGCCCCAGCAAACGGTGCTTCACGCCGGTCGCGAGCACGACCGTCTTTCCTTCGAAAGTGCTGCCTTCTTCCGTCTCCACTGTCTTGCAGTGCTCGGTGCTGGTCACAGACTTCACGGTCTCGAACTCGATATCCGCGCCCTGCTTCAGAATCTGGTCCAGCATCTGGTCTGCGAGCTCATTGCCGCTCACGGAGAGCATACCGGGATAGTTCTCCACCTTCGGCGAGTTGGTGATCTGTCCGCCGAAGCCGTTCTTCTCGATGACCAGAGCGCTCTTTCCGTTGCGCAGTGCGTACAGTGCCGCTGTCATGCCGGCAGGCCCGCCGCCGACCACAATTACGTCATACATATTTTCCCCCTTAAATTGATCTGGCAGCCTGTAAAAGCTGCCAGATTTCTTTTCTTTATCAGCCGGTCACTGCTGTCAGTTCCCGTTCTCAGACAGTCGTGACTGCCGGCTCCTGTCTCTTCATCAGCCAGCCCTTGATATCCGATACGCCGCGGTACTTCTCAAAGCTGTCGCCGTTGATCAGGACCAGGGTCGGTGCCTGCTTGACGCCGAACTTCTCAACGAGTTCGCGCTCTTCGTTCGCATTCAGAGCCGTGTAGTTGACGCCCGCCTTGTCGAGCAGTGCGCCTGCTGCCTTGCAGTTCGGGCAGGTCGGTGTCTTGAAGAGGATGATCCGCTCTCTCGCCGCATCGGCGCCGCTCATCTCGATGGTGCTGACCGCGTCGTCCATCAGCGGAACGTTCGGATAAATCTTATCCTTCTCCGGTGCCTGGATTGCAGGCTCAATCGGAGAAGCTGTTGCTGCTGTCGGCATCGCCGCAGCTTCTGCAACCGGTGTCGGGACCGGTGCTGCCGGGCGCTCGACGGGCTCGTCGGCCGGTGCCGGGATCGGGCCGGTGTGCGTCAGCGTGGAACGGCCGATGTTGTAGACCTTTCTGTCTCTGTATTCCTGTGCCTTGCCGTCGTTCCAGTTCTGGACCGGACGATAGTAACCGGTGATCCGGCTGTAGACCTCGGTCTTCTGTCCGCAGATCGGGCAGGTAAACTGCTCGCCGGTAAGATAACCGTGATCACGGCAGACGGAGTAGGTCGGGGACATGGTGTAATACGGCAGCTTGTAGTTCTCGGCGATCTTGCGGACCAGGTTTGCGGCAGCCTTCCAGTCGGGAAGCTTCTCGCCCAGGAACGCGTGGAACACGGTTCCGGAGGTGTACAGGGTCTGCAGATCATCCTGGATATCCAGTGCGGAGAACACGTCCTCGGTGTAGCCGACCGGCAGGTGCGAGGAATTGGTGTAGTAAGGTGTGCCGTTCATGTTCGCCGTGATGATGTCCGGATACTGCTCCTTGTCATGTTTTGCAAAACGGTATGTCGTGGACTCGGCCGGTGTCGCCTCCAGGTTGTACAGATCGCCGTACATTTCCTGATAATCGGACAGGCGCTCACGCATATGGTTCAGCACATCTCTGGTGAAGCGCTGGGTTTTTGCATCCGTGAGATCCGCGCGCAGCCACTTCGCATTCAGACCGACTTCGTTCATACCGATCAGGCCGATCGTGGAGAAGTGGTTGTTGAAGGTGCCCAGATATCTTCTGGTATACGGATACAGGCCCTGCTCCAGCAGCTTGGTGATGACCGTTCTCTTGGTCTTCAGGCTGCGGGCCGCGATATCCATCAGGTTGTCCAGACGGCTGTAGAAGTCCTTTTCATCTGCTGCCAGATAAGCGATTCTGGGCATGTTGATGGTCACGACGCCGATGGAGCCCGTGGACTCGCCGGAGCCGAAGAAACCGCCGGATTTCTTGCGCAGCTCACGAAGGTCGAGGCGCAGACGGCAGCACATGGAGCGGACATCGCTGGGCTCCATGTCGGAGTTGATATAGTTCGAGAAATAAGGCGTGCCATATTTTGCCGTCATCTCAAACAGAAGCTTGTTGTTCTCGGTCTCGCTCCAGTCAAAATTACGCGTGATGGAGTAGGTCGGAATCGGGTACTGGAATCCGCGGCCGTTGGCGTCGCCCTCGATCATGATCTCGATGAACGCCTTGTTGACCATGTCCATTTCCTTCTGGCAGTCACCATAGGTGAAGTCCATCTCTTTGCCGCCGACAATGGCCGGAAGGTTCTTAAGGTCGTTCGGGACGGTCCAGTCGAGAGTAATATTGGAGAACGGTGCCTGTGTGCCCCAGCGGCTCGGTGTGTTGACACCGTAGATGAAGGACTGCACGCACTGCTTGACTTCCTTCTGGCTCAGGTTGTCAATCTTGACGAAGGGTGCCAGATAAGTATCAAAGGAAGAGAATGCCTGCGCGCCGGCCCACTCGTTCTGCATGATGCCGAGGAAGTTGACCATCTGGTTGCACAGAGTGGAAAGATGGCCGGCCGGGGAGGAAGTGATCTTGCCCGGTACGCCGCCGAGGCCTTCCTGGATCAGCTGCTTCAGGCTCCAGCCTGCGCAGTAGCCGGTCAGCATGGAGAGGTCGTGCAGGTGAATCGCCGCGCTGCGGTGCGCGTCCGCGATCTCGTCATCATAGACCTCGCTCAGCCAGTAGTTGGCGGTGATGGCGCCGGAGTTGGAAAGGATCAGACCGCCGACGGAATACGTGACGGTGGAATTCTCCTTCACGCGCCAGTCGTTGATCTTCAGATAATTATCGACCAGGTCCTTGTAGTTGACGAGCGTAGAATTGATGTTGCGGACCTTCTCGCGCTGACGGCGGTACAGGATGTAGGCCTTGGCCACGTCCGAGTAACCGGATTCGGAGAGGACCTTCTCAACACTGTCCTGAATCTCCTCGACCGTGATCTTGCCGTCCTTGATCTTGGATTCGAAATCCGAAGTGACATGCAGAGAAATCAGATCAATCACGCTGGGATGATACTGCTTGTTCAGCGCTTCGAATGCGCTGGTGATTGCGGCACTGATCTTGCTGATGTTGAACTCCGCAATGGTTCCGTCTCTCTTGACAACCTGATACATATTATTACCCCTCATACTATAAAAAATTTGTTTTTGACCAAAAAGAAAATATGGCTGCTGCGCGCATTTTCAGCGCGTACAACAACCATATCACCGGGTTCTCTGAATGTCAATATCTAGTGTTGTTTTCAGAAATCTTTTCTATATGTTGTATATTTACCCTTTCGGTCATTGACTGTCTCAGTCCACTCCCCGAATGGTCACATCAGGCACAAAACGACGCACAATCTGCGCGTATTTTTCAAGGTTTTCCTTCGCCGGCGCGGACAGGTTTCCGTAGGGAACCGTGTCGCGGTCGGTGAAGCTCTGCAGGAAATAGCGTCTGGCGCCGGAGATCAGGCGTCCGATCTCTTCAAAATCAGACTCTTCATGGAATTCCCGGACGACGGTGGTGCGGAACTCGTAGTCCGGAGCCTCATTCATGATCAGCGCAATGCTCTCCCGGATCGTGTCCATGTTGATCCGGTCCACGCCTCCCGTCACGGCATATTTTGCCGGACTGTTTTTGATGTCCATGGCTACATAATCGGCAAGGCCTTCCTCCAGGATGCTCCCGAGCAGCTGCGGATGATAGCCGTTGGTATCAAGCTTGATGCCAAATCCAAGCTCCCGGATTCTGCGAATGAGCGCCGGCAGGTCTTTGTGCAGGCAGGGCTCTCCGCCTGTGATCGCGACGCCGTCCAGCAGGCCGGTCCGCTTCTTCAGGAAGGTCAGGAGCTCCTCTTCGTCCATTATGGGGTCCGCCGTGCCGTCGGCGAGCTCATAGTTGTGGCAGTATGGGCAGCGGAAATCGCAGCCGCCCAGAAAAACCGTGCAGGCCACGTGTCCCGGAAAGTCCAGCAGTGTCATTTTCTGTAAACCGTGTATTTTCATGATGTCCTTTCTCGTGCCCTAAACCGCCGCCAGGATGTGGAGGTTTCTCAGCTCCGCCTCCTGTATGCCGTCGTTGACGGAATACGCGTGCTTCTCGAGGTCGCCGCAGACGGCTTTCGTCAGATTCTGCTCTATGAGCTCATCGATGAGATCGGCGGCGATGCCTTCGATGACATTGTACTTCTCCTCTGCCATTTCGTCATCGTTTCCCGAGGTGATCAGGAACTCCAGAAGCTCCGCCTCCAGGGAGAGTTTTTCCAGTCCCCGCAGCGCGCGGAAGCTCCACTTGTAATAAGGCTGATAGCGGCGGTTCAGGAGGAAGATCGCCGCGATCGCGCTCCGGGTGAATTCGAAGACCGCAAGCTGGGCTGCCGCGCTCTCGCCGTGCCGGATGCAGCGCTGATAATTATACTGCCCGGACTGGGCCATGAGCAGCAGGTGTCCTGCCAGTTTTTTCAGGCGGATCCGCTCCGGGTAGAAAGCGAGGGCCGCGCGGACGCGGGCGATTTCCCGGTACGGATCGCTGAAAACCTCTCCGCCCGTCACTTCGAGGAGAGACTGCTCGGGAATTGTGAGCCACTCCCGGTCCGTGAGAGGGGCTGTATCAGGACTCAGCTCCGCAGTGCCGGCAGCGCTCAGAAGGCGCCCGGCAGCATCTGCCCCCAGCCGGTCCGCAAGAAACTCCTCCGTCCTCAGAACACCGCGACGCGCGCCGCCCACCGGCTGCATCAGAGAGCGGGACAGGCCCATAAACTCCTTCGGCAGCTTCGCGTAAGCCCGCTCCAGCAGGAAGGCGCTCCGCCGGTCCACGATGTCTTCACCGGGCAGAAAAATACAGAAGCCCGGTTCAAAATCATGATCCCGGGAAACCTCATCGTCAAATCCGAGGCACTCCGAGCCGCTGCCGAGAAGCCCCGCCGCGGCATAGGGCAGGATCCCGGGAAATTCCTCCAGCATCGGCTTTCCGAAGGCTTCGTAATATGCTTTGGAAATCTCCATTCCGTTCATACTGATACTGTTCCTTCTTTCACTCTCTTCCGAACCGGGCGTAAAGCTCCTCAGCGCGCTTTGTCAGTTCTTCGGCCTCGAGGAAATAGCCGTAATAGGAAAAGGTCGGCGCACATTTCTCGCAGACAAAGGCATAATAGCCGTCCCGCGGCGCCGTGGTCTCATCGAGCAGCTGCTGCGCCCGGTCCAGATACTCGGAGGTCAGCGTCTCCGCCTCCTCCGGCCCCAGCTGCGCATTCACCGCATCGGCCATATTCAGATAAGTGATCGCCTGCTCCAGCTCGCCCCCAGGTACCTTCTCCATCTGTTCCAGTGCCTTCCGGTAGAGCTCTCCCGCCTCCTCATACTTCCCGAGGGCGACGCAGGTCAGCGCCATGTTGTTATAGAGGCCGCCGAGCAGCTCCGGCTTTGTCCCGGCCGCGCTCTCGTAGACCTTTCTGGCCCGCTCGAAAAGGGTGAGGGCCCGCTCGTTCTCTCCGAAGGCGCTGCAGGCAGTCGCCGCGTTGACATACGTGGTCCCCGAGCTGATGGTTCCCTCGAAGTCCATCCTGTCCAGCAGCGCCAGTGCCGCTTCGATCTGGGCAAAAGCGGGCTCGCGCTCACCTGTTTTCCGATAATGTCCGATCAGCTCGCCCCGGACCAGCAGTTCCCCCCGCAGGTCATGGCCCAGGCGCGCCTCCTCCAGCCAGTACAGAAGGTGCCGCTCCGCGCCCGCGTAGTCCCGGCGGCTCATATATTCATCCATCTTCGCGATGATCCGCTGCTGCGGGACGGACTTGATCTGCGGCTCCGCGCCGTAGGGCTCGTCACACAGAACACAGCGCGGCTCCACATAGTCATCCGGTTTCAGGATTTTCTCTTCACTCATTTTGTACTTCCTTCGCGTCGGCATGCCGCATCGGAAACCGCGGCGTTCCTGCATTTCTTACTTATCCGTATTCGGGAACAGTGTCGTGAAGGCGTTGATCGGCGAGACGCCCTTGAACGGGCTCTTTCCCGCCAGCTTCTCCGCCAGTGTCTCTATAATGGTCGGTGTCGCTGTGTAGGCGTTGATATATGTCGGGATCCGCGGCGCATCCATCAGAAGATACGGATTATCCACAGAGACCATCAGGTACGGAAGTTCCCGGATCAGAGCCGGCATCGTCACACGCAGCCCCTGCCAGGTAATACGCGCGCTGCTGTCGGCGCCGTTTGTGCAGATATTGCCGAAATACACGATTACGTCATATTTTGCCTTCAGATCCGAAATACGCGACCGCGCAAGATCAAACTGCATCTCGGGAGACCCGTCATAGACGGTCACATCAAAGCCCTGGGCCTGCAGCGCCTCCGCGAACTCCTTCACATAGCCGCCGCGCGGCAGGTGGTAGCTCGGCTTGTCGCCGAGGGCAATCACCATCAGACGGTGCTGCTTTGCCGGATCCAGCGGCAGCAGATGCTGTGTATCCTTGACCAGGGTGATGCTCCGGTCCGCAACTTCTTTCTCAAAACGGATCTTTTCCTCGCTCCGGAAGGCGCGCATGGCCTCACTGTCCTCAGCGGGGATCAGCGTGCCCGCCGCCTTCTTCTCCGGCAGACGGAGCTTCGCCTTCAGCGCCAGAATTCTCGTCACAGCCTCCTCAAGGCGCTTCTCGGAAAGAATTCCGTCCGCGACGCCCTGCTTCATGAATTCGAAATCTTCCTCCAGGTTCCGCATGAACAGGAAGACATCCGCGCCGTTTTCAATGCAGGTCGGGACGGCAATCCGGCGGGGCAGAACTTCCGTGAAGCCGCACATGCTCGATGCGTCGGTGATCAGGACGCCGTTGAAGCCCAGCTTTTCCCGCACGAGATGCCGGTTCATCTCCGCATTCAGCGAAGCCGGCAGAATATCCTCGTCCGGGGTGCCCGGCGCGTAATATTTTGCATAAGAGGGCAGCTGAATGTGTCCCTCCATGATCGACTCCACGCCGTCGTCGATCAGTGCCTGGTAAATCTTTCCGTAGGTCGCATCCCATTCCTCCATCGACATCGAGTTCACCGAGGAGAGGAAATGCTGATCTCTTCCGTCCACGCCATCGCCGGGAAAATGCTTGGCGGTCACCGCGAGGCCGCCGTCGCGAAGGCCCCTCGCCATGCTCCTTGCGAACGCTATGACCGTCTCCAGATCCGAGCCGAAGGTGCGGACGTTCGTCACGGGATTGAAGGGATTCAGATCCAGATCCGACACCGGTCCGAAATCCCAGTGCACTCCTGCAGCCGTGCACTCCTGCGCGCAGTACCGGCCGGCGCGGTAGGCCACCTCCGGATCCTTCGTCGCAGCCAGGCCCATGTTGTGGCCGTAATTCATTCCCTCTTCAAGAATGTCGGAAGCGCCCCGCTCCACATCCGCCGCGATCAGCAGCGGGATCGGAAAATGCTCCTGAAGGGCCATTGTTTTGGCCCGGTAATTTGCAACCGAGTCCTTCCGGAACAGAATTCCGCAGGGTTTTAATCCGATCCGGTCGCAGAGCTCCATAAAGTCCTCTGCGGTCCCCAGTGCCAGCGGCAGAAACAGTTGACCAATACGGTCATTCAGACTCATCCCCTGTAATGTCTCTTCCACCCACGCGATCTGTTCATCACTCAGATAAAACGGTTTTGCTTTTAAATCGATTGACATTTTCTCTTTCCCCCTATTTTGTTTTCTCACCCCGGCAATTCTGTTTTTTGCCCGATATCTTTCTATAGACCATAGTACCACATGAACTCCCGCCCGCGGAAACCTTTCGCAGTTTTCTGAGATACGTTATAATGTAAACGATGTGACATTCATGTTTTTGCACGCAGGAGGATTTGAAATGATCGATGTGAAGAATCTGCCCCCGGAGCAGCAGGCGCTCATACAGGAAATACAGGCGGAAGCTTTCAGGGCAATGGAAGAAAGCATGAAAAACGAGCAGGCCAGGAAGGTCCGCAACTTCCGCATTCTGAATAAAACGGCAAAAAAAGGCGGGATTCTCTTTACCGGCTCCTCTCTGATGGAGCACTTCCCGGTGTGCGAAATAGCCGCGAGCCGCGGCATTGACAAGCTGATCTACAACCGCGGCATCGGCGGGACCACCTCGGACGATTTCCTGCGCGAGATCGATGCGGTCCTGCTCGGCCTCGAGCCCTCCAAAGTCTTCATCAATATCGGAACCAATGACATGACGACCCGCACCTACGGCGACGGCTGGAAGAATCATCTGGAAGCGAATTATGATAAGATCCTTGCCACAGCGAAGGAGCAGATTCCGGACGCCGAGATCTACTGCATGGCTTACTATCCCACCAATCTGCATCTGCCGGACCAGCCGGAGTGGGCTGCGGAGATGCTCCGGGAGCGCACACAGGAAAACATCGCGGAGTGCAATCGCCGTGTGGAAGCCCTCGCGGCAAAATATGGTTATCACTACATCAATGTCAACGCGGGGCTCACCGACGAGAACGGTGATCAGAAGAAGGAATTCGCGATCGACGGCGTCCATATGTACGCGGACGCCTATCTGATCGTCTTTGAGAATCTGCTGCCTTATCTGAATTGACGGACACACTGTAAAAGGCGCGCCCTCGCGGACGCGCCTTTTTTTGTTGCCCTTCCATGTGTCAGATGCCGACGTTGCCGCTGCTTACGCCTGCGTCCCCGCCGAGGGGAAGCAGATCAACGAATTCTTTGATGTGGGTGTTCCAGAAGTCCCACTCGTGGGCGCCGGGCGCCTCGGTATAGGTCAGCTCGAAGCCGCAGGCTTTCAGGCAATCCCGCAGACTCCGGTTTTTATCAAGCAGCGAGTCCTCCGTGCCGCAGGCAATGAAAATCTTCGGCAGCGGGCCGCCCTCCTCACTGCGCTTTTTCGCAAGCCACTTGATGTTTCTGTCGCTCTCGGCGATGGTCGTCAGATCACCGAAAAAGCTCTCCGCGAAGCTCCGCTTTTCCAGGAAGAACGGCACATCGTCGGTCCGCTCTTCGATCCCGTCCACGATGTTGGCGACGGACAGGCCGCCGATCCAGCCAAAAGTATCATTGTATTTGATTCCGTTGCGGAGCGCGCCGTAGCCGCCCATGGACAGGCCGGCGATGAAGGTGTCCTCCCGGCGGTCCGAGAGCGGGAACATTTTTCTTGTCAGCTCCACCAGCTCGCGTCCGACAAACTCGCCGTAGAAGGCGTGCGACGCCTCCTGATCCACGTAAAACATATTTTCACCGGCAGGCATCACCACACACAGATCCTTTTCTTCCGCCCAGCGCTGGATGTTGGTACCGTTGATCCAGTCCACCTGCGAACCGAAGATACCGTGCAGCAGATAGAGCGTCTTATAAGGCCTGGCATCCACCTTCGGCATGCCCGGGAACGTCAGCTTGTCCGCCGGAAGAATCACATTGACATTGACGGTGCGCATCAGGCACTCCGACAACACATTCATCTGAATAAAAGCCATAATATTTCGTCCTCCTGTTGTTCTGTTGTTGCAGTGTATTGCCCCGTACGGCTCACTTTTTTACATCAGCCGGCGTAAAGCAGTCCCTCGAAAACTTCATCCACATCCATGCCGTTCACCAGATGCGGCCAGTCGTCCGCCTCCAGCTCAAAGCGCACAATCTGTCCGTCGTCGGTGATCAGATCCACATAGGTCTCGGCGTCCGTGCGGTACGGTGTGAGGATCGTGCCTTTGGTGAGCCGGACACTTTCCAGGAATTCTCCGTCTTCATCGACCCTGTCCGCCCGCATGCTCAGGAGCAGCTCCAGTTCCGTCTCATCATAGAACTCATACGGCACGTCTTCATCCGGGATCGGAAGGCCGGTGCGGGACAGATAGAAGGGACGGATCCCGGTGCTTGTGCCCAGAACGTACAGACGCTGGCTCAGCTTGAAGTCCAGGAAGTCTGTCCAGATGATCTGCGGAACCCGGTCATAGTGATCGAAGAAATCCTCCGGCAGCTCCCGGTAAGGATAGAACGGCGTGCTGCCGAGAACGTCTCCGAGATGCTCCGGCTCCGTGCCCATCAGATCAAAGCAGCTGATAATACGGTAATCATCCGCACCGACGGTGCAGTTGAACAGACAAAGCTTGCCGCCGGTCTTGACGAGAATCGGCTGCAGGTCATACCCTTCCGCCGGTACATTGTAGACTTCTCCGTTGATGCTGATATTAATGCTCTCGTTCCAGTCACCGTAATCATACTCGGGCGAACCGCCGCCCCAGACCCGGATGATCTCATTCGTGCCGTCCATGTCCAGATCGGCAAAAACGGGATAATATTCCGGGAAGTAGCAGCCCCACGGCACATCCTGCGGCGTGAAGAATTCCGGGAAGAGAGACGCGGTGTCGTCCTCATACGGGATGGACATGATCATCGTCTCACCCGTGTCTTCCTCGATCGTGTAGGCATCGAACCAGAAAGTCATGCTCTCCTGTTCGGCCGTCCACTCGAAATTGCCCTCCTCAAAAGCTGTCATAATCCGGTCGGTCAGCTTATTCCGGGAAAGCGACACTCTCGGGTATGCATCCCGGATCAGCTCCGCAAGCAGCTGGGCTGTCGCATAATCATCGACAAGGACATCCTCCGGCGCGATCCACTCGCCGGTCTGAACATCAAACGTGAAGCACTGGAAGTAGGCCAGCTCATCTCCGCCGCCGGTCAGACAGACCTGCTCCGCAATGGACAGGATTTCCGGGTCCGCTCTGCGCACATAATACTGACTGTCCAGCCGGAACGGCAGCATTCCGTCTATTTCCTCCTGTGTTCCGGTGGCGATGATTTCCTCTCCCCGCTCCATCAGATCTTTGTACGCATCCACATAATCCTCGTCTTTAATGGATATCAGCAGTTCCAGCGTTTCCGCGAGATCCGGGTAATCCTCCGCGCTCTTTTCCGACAGACGAATCTCATCGTAGTTGGCAGCAGCGATGTTCACTCTGTAATCATCCGTGAACTTGTATTCAGTGCGTTTATAGAGATACAGCTCCGGCATCTCTTCTTTCTTTTCCTCTTTTTCTCTCTGCAGCTTTCCGAAGGCCGTGCCGGTGCCTTTCCCGCTTCCGGAGCTGCTGCTTCCGGAACTGACTGAGCTGCCGGAAGATTTACTGCCTACGGCCTGTACAGGGACGGAAAAAACCGGGGCGAACAGACCGGCGCAGAGTGCCGTGCATAAGAGTGTTACAACGAATTCCGATGCTCTTTTCATCGCGACCTCCTTATATATCTGATTCTTTACTGCATCTTCTATTTTACACGTTTTTCCGACTCATTGACAGTCTCGGGAGGGGGACGCTATGATGAAATTTACAGGACAGAGCAACCCGCATAAGATTCATTCGGGAGGAAAACACTATGGAAATCCGTCAGGCCGCTATTGTCGGCGCCGGTGCAGTCGGCGCGTATTTTATCCGGGGCATGCAGCCCGCCATGGGAGAGCGCTTCATGGTTCTCGCCGAAGGCAACCGCGCGCAGCGTCTTAAGGAGAACGGGCTTGTCATCAACGGAGAGACAGTCCTGCTGAACGTGCAGGATTTTGCCTGTGCACCGCAGGTCGACCTGCTGATTATTTCAACAAAATATACTGCTCTGCAGGATGTCTTCGAAAAGGTTAAGCCACTGGTCGGGCAGGACACAATCGTCCTCACGGTCTTAAACGGCATTGACAGCGAGGAGCTGGCCGGCGCGGCGCTCGGCGCAGAACATATCGTTTACTCCTACATGGTCATCGTCTCCGCGCGGAAGGGAGATTCCATCGTCATCGACCCCGCCTGCCCCGCCCGGATCAATTTCGGCGAACTCTCCGGCGAAGAGACGGAGCGGACCGCAGCCCTCTGCCGCCTGTTTGACGAGTGCGGAATCGACTATCACCTGAGTGACCGGATCGTCAACGATCAGTGGAACAAGTTTGCCATCAACATCTCCAACAATCTCCTGCAGGCTGTCCTGGGCGTCGGCTACGGAGCCTATTTTGACAGCGCGCACATCGCTCATCTGCACCGGAAAATCATGGACGAAGTCCTTCAGGCTGCCGCAGCGGAGGGAATGGAGATCACTTCGATTCCCACCCCACAGAATATCGCGGCGCCGGGCGCGCGGTTTTCAACACTGCAGGATATCGATGCCGGGCGGCCGACCGAGACGGACATGTTCCTCGGCGTCCTTTTAAAGATCGCGGAGCGGCATGGCCTGCAGCTTCCTTACTGCGACTACACCTACCACGCCCTGAAAGCCCTGGAGGAAAAGAACGCCGGGCGGTTTGATTACTGAGAGTGAGTCACCCTGACTCATTAAAAAAGTCCCCGCAGTGCGGGGACTTTTTTGTATGAACTTTTTACGCATGCCCGGGATTCATCCGGGTTTATGACGGATCAGGCTTCTTTTTCTGCGGCCATCTTCTCTTTCATCTCAGCGATCTGCGGGAAGTACTTGCGGATCGGATAGAAAATCATGACGAGAATGATAATGCCGGAGACGCAGGCCGGTACAAGGAAACGGACGACGTTGGTCGCTTCCACGGCGGATTCGGGCTGGCCGAACGGTCCGAGCTGTGCGTCAAATTTTGCTATGGCAAGGATGGCGAGCATGCCGGAGCTGACCATCGTGGTGCCGCACTTCTGTGCAAAGCCCTTGACGGAGGAAACAACGGCGTTGAGCTGCTTGTTTTCCTTGAGCATGATGAAGTCGATCGTGTCGTTGACGAGGATGTTGACCACCGCGTTCACCATCGCGCCGACAGCCGTCGCGATAAAGCTGACGATGCAGCAGTACATGAAATTCAGCCGTCCCGTGAAGAACAGGATGATATAGAAGATGACAGTCAGGATCTGAGACCACAGCATGGTCTTCCAGCCGCTCTTGAACTTCTTTAAGAAGATCGGCATCAGGAACATCATCGAAATCAGCGCGCCGACGGAGATAAAGCCCATGTAGGTCGAGATGGTTCCGCCGATGGTCGCGCCGATCTGGCCTTCATCCATCGTGGCAAAATCAACCCTCTTCGGCGCCCAGATGTACTGTGCATAGTAGACGGAAGAAGTGAACATGAATCCGTAGGAGACGGATGCGCAGACCCAGACCAGAATGACCGGCCAGACTTCCTTGTGGCGGAAGACATAGGCGATCTGCTTGATGCCGCCGCTGTTATCATGCGACATGTAACGCTCCTCGGAGGTCTTGAACAGGCCCCAGAAGGATATAATCGCGAAGATGGAATAGAAGACCATCAGGTTCCGGTAGCTTCCGAAGATCTGGACAAGCTGCGTCGAGAAGGTCGAGGCGATGGTGAACATCAGCGCACACACGCCCGCGCCCTTGGCGACGACGTCGTTCCGGACTTCGTCGTTCAGCGTCATGGCAGGCAAGATCGCCATCTGCGGCATGGTATAAGCTGTCACGACCATTCCGTAGATCATGTACCAGATCAGCATCCAGGCACATTTTTTCATCGGGCTGCTCTGAATAAAAGACGGGTTCGAGAACAGGAACCACATGTCCACCATCAGCACGATCGGTGTAAAGGTGAACCAGGTGCGGTACTTGCCCCACTTCGGATTTGCAGATTCGCAGATGACACCCATCATCGGGTCATTGATGGCATCCCAGATGTTGCAGATCAGCAGAATAACAGCCAGCTGGGCTGCAGTAATGCCGACTGTCTCCTGCGCGTACAGTGAGAAGTAGCTGGCGATCGTCGCGGCAATGGCCATGGCGCCGCCGTTGACGGAAGTCGCATGGAACCAGGTAAAGGCTTTGCTGACTTTTCCGTCGTCATCAGGTTTCTTTGTGACCGGTGCGGCCCCCGCCGCTGCAGCCTGTTCCGCTTCCTGCAGGACTTTGTTGTCAGTATTCTCCATAGTGTCCCCCTTCTATAGTAAGTTTTTGCCCGGAGAATGTGTCAGGCATACACTTACTATAGCGGAAAAACACTGAAATTTAAAGGGAAAACCATCCTAAATCAGGGCAGCGGACCGGTTTTTTTACTTCAGCAGCGGAACGCCGCATTTGCTGCACCGGTCATTCGTGATCGGATTAGCCTTCAGGCAGCTCACGCAGTACAGATGTGTCTCCCGGGTCTTGTCATATTTTTCGTAAGGAAAATGAAGCTGCGGGTGATACATATACCGGTCGCCCACCTGCAGATACTGCCAGGCGGAAAACTTCGTCGGTGTCGTCTCGACAATCTTGTCGTTTTTTCCGTCTGACCGGCGGATGTAGGTGACATATTTTTCCCGGATCTGATTATCGTCATCATGCCTGTTTCTTCGCTCGGCAGCTGTCAGCTTCTTGCGCTGATTGAGGATCTTTTTATCTGTCACAACCGCTTCATAGGTATTCTTTGCGCGCTCTTTTGCGAAGCTGTAAAGTGCAAAAATCAGAAAGACCGCGGATACGAAAAGGCCGTATTTGAACGCGTCCCCCGGATCCATTTCTCCGGTGACATTTGCATAGATAACAAAGCCGATCAGCGGCAGGGGAACGATAATCGGAACAAACAGCTTCGAGATGTTCCGGGACTTGCGCATCGCCTTTAAAATCTCCGGATCATTAATCCGTGTCGAATAACCCGGAGCCGGGACTCCCATGCGCACATTGCCGCCCGCCGCCTGCCAGGCTGCGGCCTGCTGCTGCTGTGCCCATTGCTGTTGCTGCGCCCACTGCTGTTGCTGTTGCTGCTGCGCCCATTGCTGATTCTGCTGCTGCTGAGGCTGCGCCTGTCTCGGCGGAGTCCACTGAGCCTGCTGAGGCTGCGCCTGCCCCGCCGCAATACGCGACCCGCAATTCTCACAAAACATATCACTGCTGTTTACCGGCTTCCCACAATTCGGGCAAAAATTCGCCATATCGCACCTGCCTTTCTCTTCCGCCATCTCCCCGTTTCCGGGTTTTCTGCCTCTATCATATCTTTTCTTTGTCTGATATAATCGTGACAAATCGATTTGTCATTGACATCTTTGCTGTCACACCGGGCATTCCTGAAAAGGGGGATGAGATGTTTACAGAAAGACTGAATGAGCTTCTTAAAACCATCGGAGCAGGGAATAAGGACATTGCAAAATACGGCGGATTCGACCGCACGAATTTAAGCAGACTGCGCAGCGGCACCCGCCGCCCCGGGCGCCTGAGCCCGACAGTGGAGAAGCTGGTCAGCGGCATCTATCTTTTCTCGGACGACAGAAATGCTTTAAAGGAGCTGTGCGATGTCATCGGGATGGATCCGGATGCCTCCGCGCCGCAGATCCGTCAGCGTCTCGCCGACTGGCTGTTTGAGGGCGAGCCGGAAGAAACGGTGGGCGCCGAAAAGGCCTCTGCCGGGAGCGCGGCTGCGGAAAAAAAGAAAAAGCAGCAGGCGTCGCTCCGCTCGCTCGCGGAGCGGCTGGACAGCTCCATGACACTCGCGGAGCTCTCCAACGTCCGTCTCTCACATCTGGTGCACACGGATGCTTCCCTGATCAGCCGCTACCGGAACGGTATGCGCTCCCCTCTCTCCAACCCGGTTATCGCCGAGCAGATCAGCCATATTCTGCTTCACCGGATTCTCCGGCACGGAAAAGAAAAGGAACTGGCTGCGCTGATGCGGCTGCAGGACGGGAAGCCGGAAGAAGGAAATTTCACGGCATGGCTCTTCCAGACTGAGGAGCTGCCGGAGCGGAATATTCATATTGCGGAGGATATGCTGGGATTCTTCGATTCCTACACTGCAGGGAGCAGAATTCAGCTGCCGCCGTGGGAGTCCGTTGCGCAGGGGCTGGACCCTGCGGATGCCCGCGGCGCTTATTTCGGCACGGAAGGGCTTCGAGAAGCAGTCCTGCGTTTTCTCACGGATGCGGTGAAAAACCGGGTGTCAAATCTGTTTCTCTACTCTGATGAGGATCAGAGCTGGATGACCGGTGATCCGGCATTTCTTGCGGCATGGGCCTCCCTGATGAGCACCTGTGTCGGGAACGGAACGCAGATCCGGATCATCCACAACATTGACCGGAATCTTTCGGAGATGAATGATGCCATAAGAAGCTGGCTCCCGCTTTATATGTCCGGAATGATTGAATCCTATTCCTGCGAAAGACAGCGAGAGCACAGATTCTCCCATACCATCTTCCTGGCTCCCGGCTCAGCCTGTATCTGGGCTTTCCATGCGGCCGGGTCCGAGTCGGAAGGCCTCTATCACTATGAGACGGAACCCGCGAATCTTTCGATGTGCGAGACACAGTACCGGTCTCTTCTGGCTTCTTCAGACCCGCTTCTGAAGGCCATGCCGGCCAGACCTTATGACGGTTCATCGGATCTCACCGTCATTCAGAAAGAGCTTTCCGCCGCCACAATGCCGGAGGAACTGATCCGCTCCTTTGACGAGCCGGCGCTGACCGCGTACTGGAAAGAAGCCCGGGCGGCGTTTTTAAGACGCCTCTCCGAGGACCAGGTGAAGGTGCGCGAGTGCATTCCGCTCGCCGCAGCAGATACTTTCACAGAGGGGAAGGTTTTTACGGAGAGTATTCCGGGAAGAGGGGCGCTGGCCTATACACCGCAGCAATACGCCATGCATCTGCGCAGCATCATCCGTCTCCTGGAAGAGTTTCCGAATTACCGGATCTATCTCCTTCCCGAGACACCCTTCCCGAACATCCGGCTCTTTATTTCACAGACCCGGGCACAGATCATCCACGCGCTGCGGCCGGAGCTTTCCTTCGGTTTCTCTCACCCGCAGCTGTGCGCGGCTTTTCTGGGTTTTGCGGATAATCTGGCAGATCAGACGAAAACAGACCGGAACTCCCTGCGCCGCTGTCTCGAAGCCGCGGCCACAGAATTATCCGGAGATGATCACTAACCGGACAGCATTGACCGGCATCAGCCGATCAGCTGCTCCATCGTCTCCATGATCATCGGGACGTCATAGGGCTTTGCGAGATGTCCGTTCATGCCGGCTTCCATCGCGATTTTCCGGTCTTCTTCAAATGCATTGGCCGTCACGGCCACAATCGGAATGCCCGCCTTTTCAGGGTCGGCCATCCGGCGGATCTGCCGCGCCGCCTCATAGCCGTCCATCCTGGGCATCTGAATATCCATCAGAATGATGTCATAATAGCCCGCGGGGGCGGCTGCCATCTTTTCAACGGCAATTTCTCCGTCCTCCGCCATCTCGACGGCAAAACCTGCCTCCGTCAGAATGGCCTCGGCGATCATCCGGTTCATCTCATTGTCCTCCGCCAGCAGTACGCGTTTTCCGGAGAAATCCCTTTTCTGCAGCTCGTTCGTCTCCTGCGCGTGCCCGCGGGTACTGATCCTGCACGGAAGATTCACGACAAATTCGCTCCCCTTGCCCTGTTCGGAAGAGACCGCGACCGTGCCGCCCATCATCTCCACGATATTCTTCGTGATGGCCATGCCCAGACCGGTTCCCTGGATGCCGCTCACCGTGCTGGTTCTCTCGCGGGTAAACGCATCGAAAATCGTCTTCTGAAATTCCTCGCTCATCCCGATTCCGGTGTCTTTGATGCGGAACTCATAAACCGCCATGCCCTCTTCTGCGGATTCCTTTTCAGTCACG